>Ga0307966_1000238_pt1 | contig 46231 bp, 45 predicted proteins | sample OrgLakmetagen646_FD_203141 | JGI IMG/M metagenome (GOLD analysis project Ga0307966, IMG submission 203141) | Saline water microbial communities from Organic Lake, Antarctica - #646 | ecosystem: Environmental > Aquatic > Non-marine Saline and Alkaline > Saline | place: Antarctica: Organic Lake... | reverse complement strand
CATATGATCTGACAGTCCGGCATCCGGCAGGTAAATCGCTCATCATGAGCGGTTCACTTGTCAGCAACGAGGTTCTCTCTGTTGATACTGAAGTCACACGCTATCGGTCAGCAACGCAGCGGCCGGTGTCGTCACTCTTTTTTGCCATCAGTGATTTTGAATCCTCAAACCGGGTGATTAATTCAACAAATATCCGGTTTCACCTTGAACTGCCAAATATTGCTGAGCTAAATTCAGATGAGCTGATTACCCTGGCAGACGAAACGATTCAGCGCATGGAAGACCTTACAGGCAACAGCTATCCGTATAGCAGTCTGCATCTTGTGGCTCTGCACGATCTGGTGTGGGAGCATCGTTCATTCGGTGCCGGTGTGGTCTTAATTGACGTTGAACAGGATATTGAGCAGCAGATTATGTTTGGTGTGATGGGGCAGTGGGCCGGTATTCAGCTGCGGGAAATGCAGTGGGGCGATGCTGATGCACTGCAGCTTCTGCAAGGCTATTTTGGGAATCAGCTGGGCCTTTCAACCGTTCGGCAGGATACACTCCTGAACTGGGATTCCCTCTACAAAAAAATATCAGTCGATAATATTGATCGGTATCGGTACCACATCAACAATAATGATCTGATCAGTCAATACCTGACAGCATCTAAAGAGGCACTCTTTGATGAGAGTCAGTATCCGATGACATGGCAGGACTTTACGAGAGTTGTATACCGTGAAACCGGACGCTTAATTGCTGAGAAACCTGAGTTCATAGAACCTGTTGTGGAAGAGCAGGCATCCTATACATACAATGTGACTCTGGGTATGAACGAAGCAAAAAACGAAGCAAAAAACGAAGCAAGGATACAGTTTTCTGCTGATGGCCCTGCGGTTGATGAACTGGTTACGCTGCAGGTTGAACAGTTCACATTCAACGAATCGAGTACCAGTGAGCTTACGTTTACCGGTGCAAATGACGAGATAGCTCTCAGCCTTCAGTCAGGTATCGAAAATATTGAGTTGCGTGTCATGAATCGAACCGATATTGAACTTACTATTGAGAAACCCTTCATGTACTGGATATATCAGCTGCAGAACAGCTCCAGTGAAATTCAGCGGCTGAAAGCAGCAGTGGGACTTCGCCGGTATACGGACAACCCCGACCTTCAGCTGGCCATTCTGGATATAATAAGAAATGAGTCGAGTTCAGATGTTAAAGCTGAACTTCTTGAAACACTTCTAATGGTAACAGAAGGTGCGAGCGGAACGGCACAGCTTTTCCTTGAACGTGTCGGGCAGGATCAGCCAGAGACTGTTCGGATAGCAGCCATTCGCTCTCTCGCCGCATTTACCGGAAATGAGAACGTGATTCAAACGCTTCAGTCTATCATTCAGTCAGCTGACACTGAAGAGCTTAAAGTCACAGCAATTAAATCGCTGGCGGCAATTACTGATACCGAACAGTTCGGGACAATTGTGGAATCCCTTGCAGTCCGGGAGTCTGTATTATCCCAGGTACCGGTGCTGCTTGAATCTCTTGCAGAAAAAGGAGCGGTAGAACAAGCTGTTCAGCTCTCAGACACGTTTTTAAGCGCGGAATTTCCTTATAACGTTCGTTCTGGTGCACTTACTGTAATATTGACTACAGATCAATCGCAGGAGGGGTGGGCCAACCGTCTTGATGTGCTGCTGACAGATGGAGATCCCAGGATCCGCTACAGAGCCGTTGCAGGTCTTCAGTTTCTTACTGAGGATGATCGAAACAATTTGATTGATGTCCGCCTGATAGAAGAGTATGATGAGCGCATTGCTAGAGCGCTGAAAAACTTTTAAAATTGAAAGAACTGTTCATAGTCCGGGAGATTATCGGCTGATCAAGAGCTGTAAAAGATAACTCCCGGTAATCAGACCGATCACTAAACTCAATTAGATGGTCAGGCACGGTTTATGGATATTATAATATTCCGTATTGAGTTTTAAAGGCGGAATAAAAATGCTTATCTTTATTTATTCCAAATAAGAATAGTGTCATTTTCGGACCATTTCGCCGAACGTAAGGGGCGGGTGAAACGTTAATTCTGACAGCAACAACCTACTGAAATTTTTAAAATTTTCGGATCGACATGAGTGAAACAATCGACATGAGTGAAACAAAAGAATTAGAATCGATGATTGGTGAAGAGTACAAATATGGCTTTTCAACCGACATTGAATACGAAGGTTTTCCCAAAGGACTGAATGAAGATATTGTCCGTAAAATCTCTGCTATTAAGGAAGAGCCTGAGTGGATGACGGAATTCAGAGTGAAAGCTTATCATGCGTGGAAAGAGATGGAAGAGCCTGAATGGTTCAATGCCACGTACAACAGTCCGGAGTTTGATAAAATCCAGTATTACTCATCGCCAAAGGATAAACCGAAAAAGGATAGCCTTGACGATGTGGATCCAAAAATCCGTGAGACATATGAAAAACTTGGCATCCCGCTTGATGAACAGAAAATGCTCTCCGGTGTAGCAGTTGATGCCGTGTTTGACAGCGTGTCGATCTTCACAACCTTTAAGGAAAAACTGGCTGAAGCCGGCGTAATCTTTTGCTCAATTTCTGAAGCTATTCAGAAATACCCCGAGCTTGTTAAGAAATATATGGGCTCGGTAGTACCGGCCCGGGATAATTTCTATTCCGCTCTGAACTCCGCAGTGTTCTCTGATGGATCATTCTGCTACGTGCCGAAAGATACTATCTGCCCGATGGAGCTCTCCACATACTTCCGGATCAATAACATGGACTCCGGTCAGTTCGAGCGGACATTGATTATTTGTGAGGACAACAGCCATGTGAGCTATCTGGAAGGGTGCACTGCGCCAATGTATGATAAAAATCAGCTTCATGCCGCAGTAGTTGAATTAGTTGCGATGGAAAACGCAGAGATAAAATACTCAACCATTCAAAACTGGTACGCCGGTGATGAAGATGGCAAAGGCGGTATTTTCAACTTTGTTACAAAACGAGGCATATGTAAAGGAGACAATTCAAAAATTTCCTGGACACAGCTCGAAACAGGTTCTGCCGTCACGTTGAAGTATCCCAGCGTAATTATGAAAGGTGATAACTCTGTGGGAGAATTTTTCTCAGTGGCTGTGACCAATAAGCGTCAACAGGCCGACACCGGAACGAAAATGATCCATCTCGGAAAAAACACAAAGAGTACAATTATCTCCAAAGGTATCTCTGCCGGAAACTCCAATAACAGCTACCGAGGAGCGGTAAAAATCAGCAAAAAAGCTGAAAACGCCCGGAATTATTCGCAGTGCGATTCAATGCTTATTGGGCAGACTTGCGGTGCGCACACATTTCCATATATCGAGTCTGCCAACCCAACAGGGAAGATAGAACACGAGGCAACAACATCACGCGTGGGTGAAGATCAGATCTTTTATCTGCAGCAGCGAGGCCTTAGTGAAGACGATGCGATCTCACTGATTGTAAACGGCTTCTGCAAGGAAGTGCTGAAAGAACTGCCGATGGAGTTTGCCGTTGAGGCCAATAAACTGCTTGGCATTAAGCTTGAAGGTAGTGTGGGTTAATTTATAGCAGCACAATTGCTTGCAAGAATGCGGACTTAACCTCCCGGGAGACAAACGGGAGCATGAGTCTGCAAAAGATAATTACGTTGAGACCAATTTTAATTGATAAACTAAAAAACAGAACAACCGTGTTAGAAATTAAAGATTTACATGTAGTAGTTGAGGGCGAGGGAACAGAGATCCTCAAAGGAGTGAACCTCAGCATTGGAAAAGGAGAAATACACGCCATTATGGGTCCAAACGGAAGTGGGAAAAGTACACTTTCGAAAGTTGTTGCAGGCCATCCGGAATATGAAGTAACCCAGGGTGACATTCTTTACAATGGCGAAAGCATCCTCGAGATGGATCCTGATGAAAGAGCCCATGCGGGAATCTTTCTGGCGTTTCAATACCCGGTTGAAGTACCCGGTGTGACCAACAGTACTCTCCTTCGCGAATCTTACAACACGATCGCAGCATCCCGCGGACGCGAAGAGCTGGATCCGCTTGAGTTTGAAGACTACATCAAAGATAAGTTGGAGCTCGTTGAGATGAACCCTGAATTTCTCAACAGAAGTGTAAATGCAGGTTTTTCAGGCGGTGAGAAAAAAAGAAATGAGATTTTTCAAATGGCCGTACTGAGACCTCAGCTCTCGTTCCTGGATGAAACAGATTCAGGACTCGATATTGATGCTCTGAAAGTTGTATCCAGCGGGATAAATCAGCTGCACGGCAGCGACGATTCCGTAGTACTGGTTACGCACTATCAGCGTCTTCTAAATTATATCGAGCCGGACTTTGTGCACGTCATGATTAATGGTGTGATTGCCAAATCCGGCGGTAAAGAGCTTGCGCTCAAACTGGAAGATCAGGGTTACGAGTGGCTGAACGCATACGGAACTGTAAACGGAGAGGGATAATAGATATGACACTATCTACACAAACAGAAACTTCTGCACTGCACAAGCTTGCAGAAAACGCACAGGACGGAGAAAATGCCCTAATGAAAAAGGTGCGCGAGCAGAGCCGATCAGGCCTGAACGCATCTCCGTTTCCAACCCGTAAGATGGAAGATTGGCAATTCACAGATCTGAAGCCTGTCACAAGAACTGATTTCGTGTCATTTGATGAAGCGGGTGTTCAGCCTGCTATTAATGTGGAGAAATATTTTATTCCGGAGTCAGACCGCAGCAGACTTGTATTCATTAACGGTGAATATCAGGAAAAATACTCCTCCATCGGTGGTCTAGGCAATGGTGTAACGGTAGGAAACCTGCCTGAGCATCTGGATGAACCGGAAGTAGAAGAGTTTCTGAATGAGCTGGTCGACTATGAAAACGATCCGTTTGTTCATTATAACGGGCTCATGTTTACCGATGGCGCTTATGTACATCTTGAAAAAGGTGCAAAAGCGGAAGCTCCTATCCACGTACTGAATTTATATACAGACTCTTCAAAGCCTTACATCGCAACGCCGCGTATGTTGGTTATTTCTGAAGAGGAGTCTGATGTGACGATAATTGAAGATCACATCGGCCTTTCTGACAATACATACATGACGGTTCCGGTATGTGAAATTAAAGTAAAGCAGGGCGCTCACATCCATCACGCCAGAATACAGCGTGATAGTTTAAACGCTGTACATGTCTCCCGGCCGATTGCCTATGTTGAGAAGAATTCAGAATATCACTCCTACACAATAACGTTGGGAGCCAAGCTGACGCGCAATGAGCCAAAAGTAATTCAGGAAGATGAAGAAGTTGACTTTACGCTCGATGGTCTTGTTCTGATAGACGGCGATCAGATTGCTGATACGCATTCTACAATGGACCATAAATTTTCGCATGCAGAGAGCCATCAGCTGCACAAAGTGGTTGTAAACGGAAATGCCCACAGCATTTTTAACGGCAAAATCTTTGTCCGTAAAGATGCCCAGAAAATCGATTCCTTCCAGGAAAACAGAAATCTGTTACTGTCCAGAGACGGACTGGTAAATACCAAGCCGCAGCTGGAAATTTTCGCTGATGATGTGCTCTGTTCACACGGCGCTACCATTGGTCAGCTTGATCCTGAAGAGGTTTTTTACCTGCAGAGCCGAGGCATGACCGAGCAAAAAGCAAAAGAAGTTCTGACCTACGCCTTTGCTCTTGAAACGATCGAGAATATTAAAGTTGATTCGGTACATAAGCTCTTGATTGATGAAGTGTACAGATATACAAAAGCTAATAATGTTGCAAAAGTAACTGCATGAACAAACCTGTAGCGTCCATATCGGAGCGAGTAGATTTTAATAAGATACGGGAAGATTTTCCGGTTCTTAATCAACAGGTAAACGGGCACCCGCTCGCTTATCTTGATAATGGTGCGTCGAGCCAGATGCCTGTACAGGTAGCTGATCGAATGGACCACTATCAACGATATGAACACTCAAATGTTCACCGTGGTATTCATACGCTGAGTCAGCGTGCGACGGATGCATATGAGGAGACGCGTGGAAAAATTCAGGAATTTCTCAATGCACGACTGAAAGATGAAATCATCTTCACGTCCGGCACAACGGACTCAATTAACCTGGTAGCCAGCAGCTACGGCGGGCAACATCTGACGGATGGTGATGAAATCATTCTTACTGAGATGGAGCATCACGCCAATATTGTCCCGTGGCAAATGATAGCCCAAAAAACAGGCGCAGTAATTAAAGTTGTTCCGGTTGATGACAGCGGAGATCTTGACATGGAAGCATATAAATCAATGCTTTCCAAAAAGACTAAGATTGTGTCGGTCATACACATATCCAACGCGCTGGGTACCATCAATCCAGTTGAACAGATTACGGATCTGGCGCACGAACATGACGCCGCCGTATTGATCGACGGGGCTCAGTCTGCGCCGCATGAAGTGATTGACGTTCAGAAAATGGACTGTGACTTTTACGTGTTTTCTGCACACAAGATGTGCGGGCCTACCGGCTTTGGCATTTTGTATGGCAAGAAAGAGATCATTGATGCTATGCCTCCATACAGAGGTGGCGGCGATATGATCGACAAAGTGAGTTTTGAAGAGACAACCTACAATATAGCTCCGTTTAAGTTTGAAGCCGGCACTCCTCCGATAGCGGCGGGAATAGGGCTTGGAGCCGCAGTTGATTACCTCAATTCAATAGGTATGGCCCATATTGCCGAAAGAGAACATGAACTTGTGAACTACCTTGTGGACAGGCTAAAAACCGTTTCCGGCCTTCGATTGATTGGTGAATCCGAAAATCGTGCGTCGGTAGCCTCATTTGTGTTTGATGACATTCACGCATCCGATATGGGAACATTGCTGGATAAACGTGGCATTGCGGTTCGAACAGGGCATCATTGTGCTCAGCCAATCATGAGAAGATTCAACGTTCCGGCAACAACCCGGGCATCACTTTCGTTTTATAATACGACGGAAGATATCGATCAGCTGATAGATGGAATTGAATATGTGAAGACATTTTTTGAATAGATGTTTACCGACCGATTTATTTTTTAGAAACAAAGATACATTCTGACTTATGCCGAAAATAAAAGAAATAGAACGAACACCGAATCCCGATGCAATGAGATTTGTGCTGGGTGAACCGCTGACAAACGGCGTAACGAGATCGTTTGAAAATAGTTCAGAAGCAGATCATGATGAACTGGCAAGTGCGCTGTTTAGTATTGATCACGTTATAAACGTCTACTATGTCGATAAGTATGTGACGGTAACCCAGGACGGCAAAGAAGTCTGGTCGGATCTGCTTCGCAAACTGGCGCCGCCTATCCGTGAAGCACAGCCACAACTGGATATTGAAGAAGATTCGGAAGTGCACGCAACGAGAGAAGTACAGGATACCGATGATCCGCGCCTGCAGCAAATTAATCAGATGCTTGATGAACAGGTGCGTCCCTATCTGCTTGCTGATGGCGGTGGTTTGAAAATTCTTGGTCTTGATGGAAACCGACTGAAGGTTCACTACCAAGGCGCCTGCGGAACGTGTCCAACAGCTACATCAGGCACACTGTATGCCATCGAAAGCATGGTGAAACGCATTGATCCGGAACTTCAGGTAATCTCCGTATAGAAAAGGAATTATCATGTCTATTTCAATCACAGACCGGGCAGCCAAAAGAATTGAAGAGATTCGTTTGAGCAACAATCATCCGAAGGGAACCCCGCTAAGGGTATCCGTAGTGAGTGGTGGATGCTCCGGGCTGACCTATGATCTCGATTTTGATGCCGGAGAAGGTGTCAAAGACGGTGATAAGGTCTTTGAAGACGATGGCATAAAGCTAATCGTCGATATGAAAAGCTTTCTTTACCTGGCTGGCACAGAACTTGATTATTCTGACGGACTCGAAGGGCAGGGGTTCCATTTCTATAATCCCAACGCAGTCCGTACCTGCTCATGCGGCGAATCTTTTTCGCTCTGACAGAATTTATTACTTCACGTCTGAATTTTAAGCTTTAGGAACCAGTAGAATGGCAGAGATTGTAAACAAAGTTAAGCAGTCGAAACTTGAGACAGTCGATCTTGAAAAGTTTGCTGAAGGTATTATCATCAAAGAGCTCGATCTGAAAGACTTTCTCTTTCACGAGATGATTCTGAAAGAGAAAGAGTTCAGGGAAAAAATGAATGACTTCGACTGGTCACAGTTCGACGGGGCCTACCTGACCGTCTATTGCTCAACAGACGCCATCATACCAAAATGGGCGTTCATGCTTGTGGTTCAGCACGCCGAGGGTTTTGCGCGAAATGTCTACTTTGGCACAAAAGATGAAGCGCTTCGACAGTTGTTTAAAGAGAAGCTGGATCTTGTAGACTGGCAACAGTATGATGGACGATTTGTACTTTTAAAGGGATGCAGCAAGATGGATGTTCCTCCGGATGTGTACATGTACGCAACTAAAAAACTGCTGCCACATGTGCAAAAACTTATGTATGGCGAGGCGTGCTCGAATGTACCGGTGTATAAAAAGCCCCGGAAATAACCACTACCGCCCATCCCTCATAATCTGCCGGATATCTGCCAGCACACCGGCAGACGTCACTTCTTTGCCCGCCCCCGGTCCCTGTATGATCAGGGGTTGATCGTTGTAGCGTTGCGTTCGAATCTGGATGATATTATTTGTTCCCTGCAGGCGTGCAACCGGTGAATCAATATCGAGCTCCTGAAGACCAACACTGATATGATTTTTTTTCATCGTTCCAAGATAGCGAAGTGTCTTTCCTGATTGCTTCAGCTTTTCGAATTTATCCTTCCATTCTTGGTCAAACTCTGGCAGACGTTCAAGAAACGTTCCCGAATCCACATCTTTCAGTTCATCCGGAATAATGGGTTCAACGTCAAGATCTTCACGTTCTACAGAATAACCGCTGACCCTGGAAAGAATCATCATCTTACGTGCAACATCTTCACCCGACAAATCATCTCTGGGATCAGGTTCTGCATATCCGAGCTGTCTTGCATTCAATACTGCTTCGCTAAATGCGTTTCCGGCATCAAGCTGAGAAAAAATATAGGTCATGGTGCCGGAAAGAACACCACTGATTTCTGTAATTATATCACCGCTTCTGACGAGATCTCTCACAGTACGCAGTACAGGAAGACCGGCTCCAACGTTTGTTTCGTATAAAAACTTAACACCCTGCTCGTCTGCTTTTTTTTGAAGAAGATCGAAATAGACCTGTTTTCGTGTATTAGCAATTTTGCTTGGCGTTACCACGTGAATACCCTTTTCAAAGAGTTCCAGGTACAGGCCGGCTACGTCGTGGTTGCCGGTGGCGTCTACAAAAATAAGTTCTTTACCATCAGTCGGCTCAAGTCTTTTTATTATTTGGTCCCATTTTTTGACGTCACCATTTGCAAGAACTGATTTGTTTATAGTTAATTCTTCATCATTGGCCCAGAGTACTCGCCTGGAGTTGCAAACACCAATAATATTGAATAAGTCGGCATCAGAAAGGCCTTTAATCTGACGAATTAGTGTCTGGCCAACGGCCCCGATTCCTGCTATAAAAATGTCGGTGTTATTTGATTGAACGCCTGGAACAGAAAGTTCTCTGCTCAATGCTGCTAAATTGCTCATATTAATGCGTTAGTATTGACTGAATGTCTTTAAAAGGTTTTATAATGTTGTGTAGCTGCTCGAATTCTATCAGAAAGGCATCATGTCCGTATGGTGACTCTATCAGGTGCAGCCGGCTGTTCGGGAGCAACCGTGCCAGCTCTTCTTGTTCAGAGACAGGGTAGAGGTGGTCGGAATCAACCCCGATGACCTGAACAGGAATTTCAACCCTGTTCAACACAACATCTTTTGATGGCCTGCACCGCGAGATATCGTGGGAATCCATCGCTTTTGATAAAATTACGTAAGAGTTAGCATCAAACCGTTTTGCCAGTTTTTTTCCCTGATAACGAAGATATGACTGAACCTGGTAGAGGTCAGTTTCCTCCTGTTTTCGGCGGTTGAATTTCGTGTCGTAATTGCCTGGCGTTCGATACGTAATCATTGCCATCATGCGTGCAGCCGCTAACCCCTGATCAGGTCCGTCATCAAAATCGTAGTCTCCGCCGTTCCATTTCGGATCAGCCTGAATAGCTGCCCGCTGAGCTTCACTGATACCGATAGCCCATGGCCGGTGTACAGCACCCATCGCAATAAGGCAGGCAGATCGAACCCGGGGATCCATAATCGAAAACTCAAGTGCCTGCATGCCGCCCATAGACCCGCCGATTACGAGTTCAATTCTCCGGATATCGAGCTGATCAAGAAGCAGCTGCTGAAACCGGACCATATCCCGAATGGTAACATCAGGAAATTCAGACCGATAGGGCTTACCTGTTTCAGGATTTTCCGTCCATGGCCCAACCGACCCATAGCAGCTCCCCGGCACGTTAATGCAGATAATGAAATTTTTATCCGGATCGTACAGTTTATTCTCTCCGATGAGCCCGGGGAACCATTCATCAGCCGCAGCGTGACCTGTAAGGGCATGGCATATCAGGATCACATTATCACGATTCTCGCTGAGTGTTCCCCATGTTTTATAGGCTGCTTCAGGCTTTTCAAAGCGGTGGCCCGATTCTGTTATGAAATCGGATTCAAGCGATGTTATGGTGATGTTTTGGTTCATATTTTTGATGAAAATTTAGCATTAGTGGTCTTAACCTTCTCACACTACATCAGGCCTGTACAAATGAAATGGAACCATTCAGTGGAACAGGTTTTTTAATGATATCCAGGACGGGACATCTTGTTAGTGTAAACTCCTCAAGCTGCTGAAGTTTCTCATGGTCAGATTCATCAGTTACAATCGTGGTTTTGTATCGAACGTCAGTAAACCCGGCTCGTTCGTCTGATAGATTCAAAAAACCATGCAGATCCATGTCACCTTCAATTTCTACATTAACTGAGGACACTTCAATTCCAAGCACGGTTGCATAAGCTTTAACAACAATTTCCTGGCAGGCCGCAAACGCACCGAGAACATACTCAACAGGGTTAGGACCCTTATTTGTTCCACCGAGTTCTTGCGGTTCATCCGATACGAATGTGAAGTCACGAATATTCACTTCAGCCAAAAAACCATCTTTGAGATTCGATTTGGCCTTAAACACAGCGTTAGCCTGTTTTGGATCATTCTGTATGCCCTCAATAAGGGTTAGCAATGATTTTTTGAGCTCTTGGGTTTGTGTCGGTTCTATAGTTTTTGAAATGCTCATTTTAAATTTAATTTAGTTTTTGGTTTGAGCTTCTTGAAGAGATTCTCGCTCTATTTTCGGTTGATCCGGCCCTTTGTAGGTTTGATTTAGGCGAGCTGATAACCGCACTGTTTCTTCAGCAAGACGGTTCAGTCGTGTGATGATATCTTCATCTGTAAGCTTACCGTCGGTATAGTGGGTATTTGACGCGTATACTCCGCCCGGAATCGTGTAAGCATTGAAGTATCCAAAGAGCGGTTTGAACTGATGCTCAATCGCCAGGTAATGGTGGGCAGAACCGCCTGTTGCAACGATTCCGACCACTTTACCTTTTAGTGAATCGTTTGGAATCAAATCAAACAGATTCTTAAATGCACCAGAATAAGTTCCGCGATAAATGGGGGATCCCACGATATAGGCGTCCGCTTCGGCTATCTTATCAAGTACCGTTCGGCTGTCACCATCGTAGAGATCCGGATGTCGTCCGTCGCAAAACAGGAGAGAATAATCCGATATTGAAACCAGATCGGTCGTGACCGATTCCTCCTGTTTGGATACAAACTCAAGAGCTTTACGTATAGCCAATTCTGTTTTGGACGGCCGGCTCAGGCTTCCTGAAATTCCAAGAATTTTCATGCTGCTACTCCTTTTTCCTTCAGTTTTTCCTCTTTTTCCCGAACAAGCGGAATCACTTCTTTGCCGAACCGTTCGAGTTCTTCGTCATAGTGGAAGAATCCGGTCAGAATAAGATCAACGCCAAGCTGCTTAAGCTCAATGACGCGGTTTGCCACCTGTTCCGGAGTGCCAATTAAACCCGTCTTGAAGCCGTCGTTATACTGCACAAGGTCTTCAAATGAGGAGTCAGCCCACATGCCGTTGCCTTCTTTGGATGATGCTCCGGCCTGCTGAACGGCATCACGGAAATCGTTTACTGCATCCTCATTTGCGTGTCCTATAATCTGCTCAAGCTGATCGATCGCTTCCTGCTCGGTATCCCGCACGATCACAAAACCGTTCAGGGCAAATTTAACGTCGCGCCCCTCTTTTTCAGCAAGCTGCCTTACATCGTCAATCTGCTCTTTGATACCTGAATTGGTGTTTCCATTCATGAAATACCAGTCAGACACTCTGGCAGCCATTTTTCGAGCGGCTTTGGAATTTCCACCCTGGAAAATTTGAATGCCATCTTTCTCAGGTTTGGGTTTGTGGGGCGCGTCAGAAATTTGGTAAAAATCACCGCGGTAATTGGCTTCATCTTTGGTCCAGAGCTCTCGCAGAACCTCAATAAATTCTTCAGATCGTCTGTACCGCTCGTCATGCTCCAGCCACGGCTCGCCAAATGACGTAAACTCACCTTTAAACCATCCGCTGACCACATTAACCGAAACGCGCCCACTACTGATATTATCAATCGTTGAGAGAATTTTGGCATAGACAGCCGGATGCCAGAGCCCGGGGTGCACAGCCGAAATAAGGTTTATTTTTTCAGTCACTGCGGCAAGGGCTGATCCGAGTGAAGCAGCTTCGAGCTGATTATCGGCACCATAACTGGCGATAAACCGCGTCTGAAGCAGGGCGTATTCAAACCCCACCTGTTCCGCTATTTGTGCATATTTTTTATTTGCCTCGAAATCCCAGCTGGTCTTTTGCGGTAATTTAGACACCACAAGACCACCGCTGACATTCGGTACCCAGTATGCGAATTTTACGTTACTCATTTGTATATTTGTTTTAATCTTGATGCCGGGAGATCTCCGCTAAAAGTTCCTTCCGGCGTTATTGATGATTAACCCGGCTTCGATTTTCGAGGCCGGGTTTTTTTATATGTAATTCCACTCTCGGGAGGGGACCGGATAATCGCGTTTAGCGATTATACAGGGGTGGGTCCGTGTGGCAAGCAAGCTTGAATGTAATTTCCAAGCTTGAACAATGCCCCGTAAACTCACCTCTGATCAAAATCTGCACGATTTTTGATCTGTCTCCTCCGGTGGAAGAGTGGAATCAGACTGTTTCTTTTATCTTTTTAAACGCGCCTTCGAAATCGGCAATGATGTCGTCTATGTGCTCAATTCCGACCGATACCCGAATCAGATCCTGCTTAACACCACCCGATGCCTGCTCTTTTTCTGTGAGCTGCTGGTGAGTGGTTGATGCCGGATGAATAACGAGCGTTTTTGCATCACCGACGTTGGCCAGGTGACTGGCGAGCTCCACATTTTCGATGAACTGAAGCGCTGCGTCATATCCGCCGTTAACTCCGAACGTCAGAACAGCGCCGAACCTGCCATTGCGCAGATACTTCTTGCCGTTTTCGTGATGCGGATGATTCGGAAGGCCTGTATAATTGACCCATGACGTATGGTCGCTCTTATCGAGCCACTGTGCCAGCTTCAGCGCGTTTTCGGTGTGTCGCTCAGCCCTGAGAGACAACGTTTCGAGCCCCTGGAGAAGCAGGAAACTATTAAATGGAGATTGTGCGGCACCCACATCACGAAGGCCTTCAACGCGAGCCCGAATTGCAAACGCAATGTTTCCGAATGGACCGTCTTCGCCAAAAACTTCCCAAAAATTCAGCCCGTGGTAGGCAGGAGACGGATCAGTAAACAGTGGATATCGTCCATTCCCCCAGTCAAAGTTACCTGCATCGACGATCACACCGCCGATACTTGTTCCGTGGCCGCCAATCCATTTTGTGGCTGATTCTACGACAACGTTAGCCCCGTGATCTATCGGACGTGCGATAGCTCCGCCTGCTCCAAACGTATTATCAACAACAAGCGCAACGCCATGCTTTTTAGCTACAGCTGAAATGCCGTCAAAATCCGGTACGTTTCCTTTTGGATTGCCGATACTTTCAACGTAGATGGCTTTTGTTTTGTCATCGATCAACGCTTCAAAACTTTCCGGTGAGTCATCTTCGGTAAATTTCACATTGATACCCAGTCGGGGGAGTGTCACTTTAAATTGATTGTATGTCCCGCCATAGAGGTTTTGTGTTGCAACAATGTTGTCTCCATTCTGGGCAAGTGTGATCATTGCAAGGAACTGAGCCGACTGACCCGATGCCGTTCCAACTGCAGCAGCACCACCTTCAAGAGCAGCTATTCGTTTTTCAAATACATCTGTGGTCGGATTCATGATCCGTGTGTAGATATTGCCAAAATCTTTTAGTGCAAAAAGTGTGGCTGCGTGTTCAGTATCATCAAACTGATATGAGGTAGTTTGATAAATTGGTACTGCTCGAGATCCTGTTGTAGGATCCGGCTCTTGTCCCGCATGTAGCTGCAGGGTTTCAAATTTATAATTCTTTTCTTGTCCGTTTGTGCTCATGGTTGATTGGGTTTTGGGTTGTTGATAGTGTTGTTAATAATTGGGTGAAGTTAGTTTGTGGAATTCCTTATTTGCTCTTATCACGATCTCGAATTAAGAACTGATGATCGACCTTCATACAGCGGTTTTGAACCATCAGTACGTCATGTTTTTTTGTTTTCTCAATTTCGCCCGGGTGTTCTCCGGTGCCAAGCTGAAGCCAGATAACATTAGGGTCTACTTCAAGTGCCTGATCGACAACTTCGGGGATATATTCTGGTTTTATAAAGATATCCACAGCGTCGATCTTTTCAGGGATCGACTTCAGATTTGGATAGGCTTTTTTTCCCAGAATTTCATCAGCCCCGGGATTTACAGGGATGATATTGTAACCGGCTTTCTGCAGGTAGCGGCCTACAAAATGGCTGTCTTTATGTCTGTTTCTGGATATTCCCACGATGGCAATTGTTTCAATGTTATCAAGCCAGTGTTCAATTTTGTCGGTCTCCTCTGAAATTTCCGGAGTTGCCCGCATCTTCTTGTCGTACCAGCTGTTAAATGTGTTTCGCAATGGTTTCTAACTAAATCTACTGTTAATAAAAAAATTGAGTCCTGTAATTCTCCTATCGAGAGGGGAAAATTTTATCTGAAAACGCGACGTGCGGTTCATATGAGCAAGGGGTGTGTTTGCAGGGTTTTTGAGTTTGGTTAAATCTAAAAACCCTATCTACGTCCCGTTAACCCTCTCCTTACAAGAGGAGAGGGTTAAACAAAAAAAGCCTCTCCCAAAAATCCTGACCCGGTTTGAGGGAGGAGGATTTTCAGAAGAGGCTTTTAGTATCTTATAACGGCCTGATCTTCTCATCTTTCCTCCCCCGACTTTAGCCGGGAGTGGCAGGATTTAGCACCTAACATTCCGGCATTGCTGCCGGAACCGGTTGCTAAGGTTTCACAGGGCCTGTCCCTCCACCTTTCTGGATAAGAGTCAAAAATTACAAAGAACGAATCTCAAAATTGTAAATAACAAAAAAGCCCTGCCGGTTTCCCAGAGGGCTTAAAATTCTTTCGAAAAATAATTACACCCTCTGCATTATGTGATATAACACATACACATCATACAGAGACAAATAATATTTAGGGCTTTTTTATTCACATCTCTAACATAGGTGACATTCTATATAGAATGCAAGAGTTATTTTTAAAAACTTAAAAATACTATCAGTTGAATTTAAATAGCGCTTGGAAACGCTTCCAAAAAAGATATTATATGGCCATACATCAGACGACCGGAAGTTCCTGACACACAATTTTGCGAGTGTAAATCTGAACTTTCATAGATACGACTCACAAGCCAAATAAAACATTCATATGATATTTTCTTTACGGCACCAGTACTGTTACTGTATAATCATTACACATTTTTTGATTTCATGCGGAACTGAAACCAATGATCCACCCGAGGTACAAGATTCGGAAATCGACATTACCGTCCCGGATGGATTTTGTGTCGAACTATTCTCCGATGACATTTCTTTGCCTACATCAATGGAGTTTCCGCCGGATGGATCTGACAGGCTTTTTGTAAATGAGTTGCAGAGTGGTAAAATCTGGATCTATGAAAATGGACAGAAACTCTCAACGCCGTTTACCGACCTTACCCTGAACATTGAGGGCGGATTTCCTGTGCAGGGGGAAAACGGATTGCTGGGCCTCGAATTTGATCCGAATTACGCTTCGAATGGCTACGTATATGTAACATTTGCAGCCAGAGTTAATGGAAGCGAAATAGCTTCGGTGGCACGCTTTACAGATGTAAATAACACGGGAGAAAATTTTACGGTTCTTCTGACGGGGCTGCCCAGCGCAAAAAGCCATCAGATAGAAAATCTGAGGTTTGGGCCTGACGGCATGCTATATGTATCAGTAGGTGATGCTTATGAGGAGGAAAAAGTTCAAAATCTCGACCAGTTCCATGGTAAAATTTTGCGGATGACTCCTGAGGGTAATGTTCCGGCTGACAATCCGTTCGGTCCTGACAACTATACCTACGCTGTTGGATTCAGAAATGCGTTTGATCTGCATTTCAGGGAGAACGGAGATATGCTGATCTGCGATAATGGTCCTATCGGCATGGACAGGTTTATGGTTGTGGAATCCGGCGGAAATTACGGCTGGCCGGAAGAACTCGGCTTTCATGACAATCCGGAATTTATAAATCCGGTTCATGTCTGGACAGAAACCGTGTCACCGACGGGAATGCTTACGTACAAGGGGACACAGTTTCCAGATCAATACCGTGGAAAGATATTTCACGTGCTTTTCGGATACACCTATTCTGAAGGTCCCAACGTGAATGGCAAACGAATCCAGGTAGTAAGTCTGGACGGCAGCGGATCTGAGACAGAAGCTGTATTCGAAGATTTTGCCGTATGGAATTTTGATGATCAGTCTCCAATCAACCCTGTGGATATCACGGAGGGACCTGGTGGAAGTCTGTATGTTGGGGATATATTTCAGAATTCAATATGTGCAATAGAATTCCGGATGAACAGATGATCATCAAAGGACACTACTTTTGATATATGCAGCAGCTGATCGATTACAGCAATGTAATCTGAAGTTAGTCAGTGACTGTAGTCATATCGTTCAACCCGTCCGTTGATACCTTCAATAAAAGGCGGCAGTTCGTTCGGCGAAATCACGTTCATACTGTTTTGAAGGTCGAAGGTTGTAATATTGAAGCCGGAAGAGCCGGTTTCACGCTCCAGGAGCGTGAGGGTGCGTCGCGGCGGAAGATCTGATCCGATAAGAGGGCGCGGACCGCTTCCCTGTGCTCCGGAGTGAATCATCCGCAGGCCATCTTTTTCAGCGGGATACCAGGCGTGGTGATGGCCGCTGAAGTAATAATTAACATTATGGCTGATCATCATTTCAAATAGTTTATCAGCTTCGTTGAGCACCTCCCCGATACGATTGCGCCCTTTAGCCACCCCGAAAAGTGGCAGATGGCCAAGTACAATTCTGATGGATGCATTTTTGGCTAAATCCTGTGAAAGTTGCTCTTCAATCCAGGTGACCTCCTCTTCACTGATTCTGTAACCGGATGCATCCCAGCTGATCACAAAAATATCATTAAATTGAAAGCTGTAGTAGAATGGGAAATGCTCTTTATTTACGTAACTGAGATCAGGCTGTAGCGTACTCCAATACCCTTTGGCTAACGCACGCTCATGGTCAAAGTTTCCACTCTTAGATCCGTCATGATTTCCGAGGGTGAATGCGAAAGGGATGTTCATTCCTCTCATCGGCCTGCCAATTGTCTCATCAAACCCAGTCCACATTGCGAGGATGTCGCTATCACTGAGCTCAAGACTTTGACCGGCAATCATATCACCGGCAAAAAGAACGAGATCCGGCTGCCATTTTGCGACATATGCCATGGCGCTGTCCACATAGCTGCCGTAATGTGTTGAACCATAGCTTTCATTCAGATCCGACATCAGCATAACTTTCATGCTACTCTTTTCCGATGTGGACTGAGCAAGAAGTTCTCCCGGAAAGTAGGCTAATAAGCAAAGAACGAATAAAAAAACTTTCATCATACAGATCACTCCCTGGTAAGTAGTTTAGGGAACTAGATTTGGGTCTAAATCATAAATCTAACGCTTTAAATTTAATTATTCCCTCGGTATTGCACCGAAATTGAAGGGAACCGGTTTTGCCAGTCCGTCAGAAAAATTTTGAACAGAGAAGTCAAATATAGCATCAACCAGAGTGAACCAGTTCGCGTGCACATCATGAGTATGAATGGACACCGTTAGGTCTGCTTCTGGAATATACATCAGTATGTTTCGATAATTGAGTAGTGCTCCGGTGTGACCATGATGGGGGATGCCTCCGATGTTCCAGATACGGGTTCCCAGCCCATAACCAGGCCCGTTATATTGTTCTCCTATATCGACAGTTAATTGTTCTGTGAGTTCGGGTGACAAGAGGTCACCGCTATAGAGCTGGCGTCCAAATTGTGCGATATCAGATGCGGTTGATGCAATGGCTCCGGCAGGGCCGGCTGCCGTGAGATGGTACTCATAACTGCGCGAATTGAGCGCCAGACCGTCAATTTGATTGGCTGTAGTGGAATAGTCGTCGTATATAATGTTAGATAGCCCCAGTGGTTCAAATAATCGTTGTTGGTACGCTTGGTTCAGTGAAATACCGGTATACTTTTCAATAAGCGTTTTTAATGCGTAAAAAGCGGTGTTGGAGTAGCTGTATGAGCTCCCGGGAGAGGATACCGGTCCATGATTTATCGCAAAGTCCACAATCTCTTCGGTGCTCCATACCTTTATGGGTGTAAACTGAGGAGAGGACCAAAAACTGTTTGAATTGAGATGATCAAAAACTCCGGCAGTATGACTCAACATTTGCCTGATGGTCATGCGGCTGCTATTTGGAAGTTCCGTCTCGATGTGATCCCCGAGATAGTCGTCCAGATCGAATGCGCCTTCTTCCGCAAGCTGTAGCACCAGCGCTGTTGTAACCGGCTTGCTCACGCTTGCAACTCTGAAGAGGGAGTTTTGGTCAACTGGGAATGTACGCGCTCCAGAACCGTAAAAACCGGTGTATGCGCGGTAAAGATTTTCATGCTGGTCTATCAATGCTACCGAAACACCACGAAGACCGGAAGCAAACGATGCTATCGCATTTTCAACACCATTCTGAAGCTTTTCCTCATCCTGGTCTTTGAAGACCCGTATTCTGAGATCACGGCTGCGCGCCCGTTCACCGTTGTCGGCCGTCACGTTGATAATATGAAGCCCTTCATCGTTATCAGAGGGTGTTCCGGAAAGAGTTGCTTCTGTGGGCAAAAAGGTGAGCCATCCGGGTAGATCTTTTATCATCAGCTCAACATCAATCCCTTGCGGATCCTCTGCTTCTATGATAAAGTTGAATTCATCCCCGGTAAAAGCGGGTTGCGTGCCTGAAAAGAATAAATCGGGTGGTTCCTCAATAGTAGGAGTAGAGTCAGTGCACGCATTGATTACCAGGAGTGAAATGAGTGTAGCTGTGGCCAGTATGTAGCGGGATCGTAGAATCATAGGTGGGTTGAACTCATTTAAATGTTGGCACTAAAAATAGAATAGTGAAATTGCCCACGAGAATGAACTGGTACCGCTCCCTAATTGAATTTAGTAACCTAAATTCCTGACCCAGTTTTCTTTTTCCCGCCATTTCTCCCGAACCTTCACATGAAGATCCAGAAAAACTTTTTTCCCGATAAATTCCTCAATAGATGCCCGTGCCGCAATACCCAGGCTTTTAATAGCCTTGCCACCTTTACCAATCAGCATTCCTTTTTGAGATTTTCTGTTTACAATAATTTCCGCGCTGATGCGGTCGATATCAATATCTTCTGAATAGGAGATCACATCCACCGTGCACGAATATGGAATTTCCTGCTCGAACTGTAGATACACCTGTTCGCGTATCAGTTCAGACACAAAGAAACGAACCGGATGCTCACTCAAATCTTCTTTGGGGTAGTAGGGCGGACCCGGCATAAACAGAGACCGGATGTCATCGATTAGTTCAGTGATACCCTCTCCCTGCAGTGCAGACACATAGTGAATAGATTTGAAACGAAGCCGTTTTTCGAGGACAGATACTTTCTCATCAGCTTTTTCTTTATTGATTGCATCAATCTTATTGACAACCAAAATAATCGGCTTATTGATCGACCGGAGCAGTTCAATAACTTCATCGGTCGGATGCGTATCGGTCGGATCAAAAATGAAGAGTATCACGTCCGCATCGGTCCGCGCACGCTCTACGGTTTTCATCATCGCTTTTTGAAGCTCGTAGGTTGGCGAAATTACGCCGGGAGTATCCAGAAAAATAATCTGGGTATTTTCATCTGAGTATATACCCACGACCTGGTGGCGGGTTGTTTGAGCTTTGTGGGTCGTGATGGAGATTTTACTCCCAAGAATACGGTTCATCAGCGTAGATTTACCTGCATTGGGTTTCCCGATGATGGCAGCGTATCCGGACTTATGTGGTTGTTCTTTAGTCAAATTGTTTGGTTGATTGGGTTCTGAAAGTTAGCATTCTTTAACTTCAATGGAGCAGATCAAAAAGTATTTATGTACAAGAAGTACAATGTTCAAACAAGCCCGTAAGGATGGACGCTGTTCGCCGGTATGGTCTTATTTTTTCATTAATTTTAAGTATTCCTTCACTGTTTGATCCAGGCCTAAGTAGACAGCTTTAGAGATTAACGCGTGCCCGATACTGATATCGCCCAGATGAGGCACGTGGTCTAATAGAAGGGGAAGATTGTCAAGATTAAGGCCATGGCCGGCATTAACAGTCATTCCCGATTCATGGATTAACAGAGCTGCTTTTTTGAGTCGATCTAATTCTTTCTGCCGGTCGTCATGGTTGTCGGCATTTGCAAACGTTCCTGTGTGGAGTTCCACAGCGTCTGCGCCCAACTCATGAGCCAATTCAATATCTTTCAGATTAGGGTCAAGGAATAAGGAAATGTCGATTCCACTGTTTTTAAACGCAGGGAAAACCCGGCTTTTAAAATCATCATAAACAGCACTCATTCTGAGGCCGCCTTCAGTGGTAAGTTCTTCCCGGCCTTCTGGCACAAGCGTGACAAGATCCGGCGCTGTTTTCAGACAAATCTCAATCATTTCAGCAGACGCTGCCATTTCAAAATCGAGAATACCGGTGACGGTCTCTTTAAGTTTCTTAACATCATTATCCCGAATATGCCTCCGATCACCACGCAAATGAAACACGATACCTGCGGCACCGGCTTGCTCACAAACACGGGCAGCTTCTGCAGGATCCGGATATCCTTCACCCCGTGCATTACGAAGTGTGGCAATGTGGTCGATATTTACAAGTAATCTCATCATATTGTTTAATTCATTCAGAAATAAGATACAAACATCATTTGCAAATGTGCACCGCTGATATGGTCAACTTTTTTACGAATTGGAAACTACTGTTAGCAACGATGTTGACATTTTTAACGGCCTGCGGTGTTGCCAATCAACAGCGCGTGGTTACGCAAAATTCCGGCCCATCTTCTCAAAACAGTAATGTTTTAAACGCCCTCAATCAGGCCCATACTGACTGGAAGGGAACGCCCTATGTGTTAGGCGGATCAGGGATTGGCGGCGTTGATTGTTCGTCTTTTTCTCAGATTGTTTTTGAGGAATACTTTGGAATTGAACTGCCACGAAATACACGGCAACAGTTGCAGGAAGGAAGCGGTGTAAGACGGAACTTTATCCGACCCGGAGACCTGGTATTTTTCAAGACTGGGCGCAATCTATTACATGTTGGAATTGTGATGGAAGGCGATAGATTTTTGCATGCGTCTGTGTCGTCAGGCGTCATGATCTCTAAACTTAATCAGCACTACTGGGCAACAAAATATCTGGCGACCCGCCGAATTTTGTAAATGCTCCCTTGGAAAAAATTTATGTAATGTATATAGATAGAAAAATTTTCAATACACTAATTGAAAATATTGAACGGCAATAAGATAGCGTGTGTTATAGAGACAAGTTAGAAGTCAACACAAATAAAGACTCTACTATTATGAGTACTACAAAAAAAGATAATCTTAAGACATATACATCAGATCTTCATTCGCTCGAACGTCACTTCATGAACGCTGTGAAGAGACAAAAAACATCAGATAAATCAACTGACAAAAGAGCGGTGGAGCTGCTTAATGAATTAGATAAAATGGCATCATCTCACGTTCAAAAACTTGAAGCTGAACTGGAACAGATGGGTGATGAAACTAAGTCAAAAATTAAATCTAAAATTGCTTCATTTACAGGCTCTGTAGCGGGTATGATTGACACCGTCAGAGATGATGGATTATCAAAAATGTTGAGGGACGATTATGCAGCACTATCCATGATAACCATTGGGTATACAATGCTGCACACGCACGCTCTTTCAAATGAAAACGAAAGGCTGGCCGACATCAGTAAAAGCCATCTGGAAGATTGCACGATTCTGATTACTGAAATCAGCAAAGTGATACCGATGGTTACTGCGTATGAAATAAACAGTGACACAGACAGAGCTGAAGAAATTGGTGCGATGGCGCTCGAGAATACTCAGCGTGCATGGAAGCCGGAGCACGTAAACAGTGAACCGGTAATTGCATGAGCTGAAACCTAAATATTTGTTCTTTGAAGCCACGCTCTATGCGTGGCTTTTTTTATTTGACACGGATCCATGGGTCCGTGTCGGGCGGCTCGGCCGTGAATATCATTTTTTCTTTCAGTGTGGGATGCATCAATGTAAATGAGTGAGCATGAAGTGCAATGCTGCCTGATGGCTCCTGTTTTCCGTAGCGTTTATCTCCCCATATTGGCGAGTCGATTTCAGCAAACTGAACCCGTATTTGATGAGGCCTGCCGGTTTCGAGATTTATATCAACAAGAGCTAATGAATGCTTACTTGAAATAGTGTTGAATGAGAGCTTCGCATGTTTACTTTTACGGGTCGGCCGGTCTGTGACGGTAACAATATTTTTTTTCTCGTCTTTTTCCAGGTGATGCTCCAGAACGCCGTTCGGAGGAGGGTTCCCGATTACAACGGCGCGGTATCGCTTACGTACTTTCCTGGATCTGATCTGCTCACTTATTCGCGAGGCAGCTTTTGATGTTTTCGCAAACACCATCACGCCACTTACGGGTCTGTCCAGACGATGAAGCAGTCCCAGAAAAACTTTTCCGGGTTTATCATATCTCTTTTTGATGTACTCCTTGCAAAGGTTGAGCGCGTCGGGGCGTCCCGTATGATCTTCCTGAGCCAGTAATCCGGCAGGTTTGTTAATTACAAGCAAATGGTTGTCTTCAAAAAGAATAGGGATATCTGGATCAGTTCCGGTGTAGGTCATGAAAAATGGACTTCTTTAAAACATGCGATCGAAATAACGAAAAAATGGCATAATAGAACATTAGGTTAAGTTTACGTCATCAGGATTGTTGCGATGAGGTTCAAAATATACCACCACATCCTGTACGGCTGATTTTATAACCTGCCACTCAATTTGTTCTCCTAATATAAATGTTTTTCCCAAGGCGTCTGTTTACTATTTTTGAACAAATTATAAGTTGCTCTTATGTCAATTACGGTAAAAGAAAAAGTTGATCATCTTCCCCTGAGTCCCGGCGTCTACCAGTTCAAGGATAGCAGGGGGAATCACCTTTATGTTGGAAAAGCGAAGAAGCTGAGACATCGTGTGCGATCCTACTTCCAGGAATCGCGACACCATGATGGGCGGCTGAAGGTCATGATTTCAAAGATAGATGATCTTGAAGTGATTGTAACAGACTCAGAATCGGAAGCCCTGATTCTGGAAAATAACCTGATCAAAAAGCATCAGCCGCGGTATAATATCATGTATCGCGATGATAAGTCCTATCCATATATTTGCATCACCAACGATTCAAAACCACGTGTCTATCCAACCCGGACGGTGGTTCGGGATGGCAGCAAGTATTTTGGCCCTTATGATCATGTAGGGCATATGCGCCGAATGTTGGAAACCATCAGAAAAACATTCAATCTTTGTACGTGTGCAGTATCACCAAAAATGATTGACAAATCTCGCGGAGCACCAAAATGGCACTCCTGTTTTGATGACTACCTCGAAAATTGCTCAGGTGACTGGAATCCTGATGAGTATCAGAACGCAATTGACAAAGTAGAACGGCTGCTGACCGGAAAAACAGAAGACTTGATTCGTGAAATTAAGGAGGAGATGCAGATCGCTTCAGATGCCCTGGCGTTCGAAGAAGCAGCAAAACTGCGCGATAGCATGGAGTCTCTTGTGAAGTACAATAAGAAGATGAAGATTGTGGATAACAAGCAGGTTAACCGCGATATCTTTGCAATTGAGGTAGATGAAGAGCTTCAGGAAGCGTGCGGGGTCCTCTTTAAAGTGCGTGAAGGGAAGCTGATTGGAAAATTTCACCGGTTTTTGAAGAACATCTCAGAAACCACCCGCAACATTATGATTCAGTCATTTGTAGAAGATTACTACACGGGTCAGTTTGCAGGAGCTATACCCGATGAGGTCTATATCAGCGAAGAGATGGAAGATCCTGAACCACTGGCTGAGTATTTGTGGGAGCAGCATCATAAAAAGGTGCCGATCCACGTGCCCAAAATAGGAGAGAAGAAGCACCTCATAAACATGGCGATCTCAAATGCAAAGCTAAACCTGGGGCAGCGTAAACTGGAAAAGGAGAAATTTGCAAAAGAACGGATTCCACAGTCTGTAAAAGACCTGAAAGAGTATCTGCACCTTCAGCGACTTCCTCGCCGGATTGAGTGTTTCGATAACTCAAATACGCAGGGAACTGACCCTGTGGCATCAATGGTCTGTTTTGTTGATTCAAAGCCACGTAAAAGCGAATACAAACGCTTTAGCATAAAAACTGTAACCGGTGCCGACGATTTTGCATCTATGAAAGAGATTGTGATGCGACGCTATAAACGCGTGATGAAAGAGAAACTGCAGCCGCCGGATCTTATTCTGATTGATGGCGGTAAAGGCCAGCTCAATGCAGCTGTTCAGGGTCTTCGGGAGATCGGGTTTGAAGGCCAGTGCGAAATTGCCGGTATTGCCAAGCGGCTTGAAGAGATATTTGTGCCGGGCAAATCGGCGCCTTATATGATTCCGAAAAAATCGTCGGCTTTAAAATTGCTCCAGAGAGCACGTGACGAAGCTCACCGGTTTGCCATCACTTATCACAGAAATAAACGAAGCAAGCGAACGGTAAAAACCGAGCTGACTGAAATTGACGGTATTGGTAAAAAAACAGCAAACGAACTGATCAGGATATTCGGGTCTGTAAAACAGGTGAAAGCATCAGACGTGGATCAGTTGAAAGAAGCAATTGGCGAAAAAAAAGGGGAGAGTGTCTACAACTATTTTATACAGAAAACTGGTTCAGGTGCAGATTAAACGCGCTGCATCTATCGACGTTGATAAAAAAAGACAAAAATTGCTAGCGAAACATCTCACAGTGAATTACGTATCAATGTTAGATGATTATGCTGCACGGACCTTTAAAGAAGTATTGCAAAACAGTTAATAACATCAATATGTGATAGAATATTTATAGCAGTTGTATTTACTTATGTGTAGCAGGGTGTTGTTACATAGTTACTCAAACAACTTGGGAAATGAATGTAACGACCCGGCAATTTGTTAAAAATGTAGAGTATAAGAATATTTAAACAACCACTATTATGCGACTGAACAAATCAAAAAATATTCCCGACAGTTACGATCAAATGAAAGATCGTGAACTCGTACATCTTTATCGTGAGAATGAGGATCAGCTCGCTTTTAAGGAACTGATGAATCGGCATCAGGCTAAAGTTTATTCTTATATCTTCAGCATGGTTCACAATCGTGAAGTAACCAATGATGTCTTTCAGGAGACCTTCACAAAGGTGATAACCAAGATGGATGATACCTATAATGAGCAGGGTAAATGGATTGCATGGGTGATGAGAATTGCACATAATGCAACAATTGATCATATTCGAAAACAAAAACGATTTGTTGACGTTAAGGGATCGTACGATGACGATTCTAAAACTGATTTTTATGATCGTCTTCCGGATGAAGATGCCGTTGCTCAGGATGAAAAGCTTGAGCTGGATGAGTCAACATCCGAACTCTTAAAACATATTTCGAACTTACCGGAAGAACAGCGAACTGTTGTTATGCTCCGGCACTATTACGAAATGCCGTTTAAAGAGATAGCGGAATTGACTGATGTATCCATCAACACGGCTCTCGGACGTATGAGATATGCGCTCATTAATTTGAGAAAAATGTTTGATGAAGAGCTTGAGAAAGAACCAAATAGTGTATGAGTAAAGAAGATACAAACAGTATAAAGTACATTTTAGAAGAAATGGATCCTGCTGAAGAGATTGAGTTCGAGCGCAGGATGTCATCCAATCCCGATCTTCGGATTGAAGTTGAATCGATCAGGAGAATGAAAGGCAAGTTAAATTCACTTCCTGAATTATCTCCACCACAAGATCTTACAGATTCAATTCTGTCTGAGGCTGCCAACCGATCAAAGAAAAAACAAACGATTCGCAGCGGTTACTTTCTTTCTGCGGCCGTTGTACTACTTGGTTTAACCACCGGATCGCTGATTATTTACAATATATCTGATAGTATTGAATCGGCATCAAATGCGTCTGTTTCATTTCCGTCCTATGGAAATGAGATGATTCAACAAGACGAAACTCAAACGGCAAACCTAAAGCCCTGGGTAGATAGACAGGATGTCCTTCGCCTGAGTGGATTTGAATCTATGTCCAATCCCATCATGAATGATGAGGCGGAAAACAGGTTTGAAAAGTTGAGGCCGGTTGGTGAATATCCGGATCTTCAGCCGTTTAGCCGATCTGTACAGCTGACCGGCAGTAATCAGTAAAATCTCCCTTTAAAGGTGTCTGAGAGGCAGTTATGCAAAGATATCAACATTTTGATGTGTATAACTTCTTTTGGTAAGCGCTCTATTGTGGCTTATATTCATTTGAGTTAACATTAACTTTGCCTCTACTATTGAATGGGAAAAGTAATTTCGATTGCAAATCAAAAAGGCGGTGTGGGAAAAACCACATCGGCAATTAACCTTGCGGCCAGTCTTGCTGCCATTGAGCACTCAACATTAATTATAGATATAGATCCTCAGAGCAACACCACGAGTGGGCTGGGCATTGAATCGAAGTCTGTTGAAAACTCAATTTATGAGGTCATGGTAGACGGCGTTAAAATGTCGGAAACTATCCATGACACTGAGCTTGAATACCTTGATTTGGTTCCATCTCATATCAACCTGGTAGGGGCTGAAATTGAGATGGTGGATCGTAACCAGCGAGAAAGGATCTTAGCCAAAGCCGTGGAAGAGGTCAGAGACAATTACGATTTCATTATAATAGATTGTCCGCCATCACTGGGTCTGTTGACGATCAACTCATTGACATCTTCCGATTCTGTGCTTATACCTGTTCAGTGCGAATATTTTGCACTTGAAGGGCTCGGTCAGCTGTTGAATACGATTAAAATTGTTCGCCAGCATATGAACCCCGACCTTGAGATTGAGGGTGTGTTGTTGACTATGTATGATACCAGAACACGTCTTTCAAATCAGGTGGCAGATGAGGTGAAAAGATATTTTGACGATCGTGTATTTAAATCAGTGATCTCTCGAAATGTGCGTTTGGCTGAGGCTCCGAGTTTCGGTAAACCTGCAATTTTATATGATGCCTCAAGTGTGGGGGCGAAAAATTACTTGTCGCTTGCCAGAGAAATTATTCAGCATAATAAGAAGATGTTTAAAGACAGCCCTGTTGTGGCTGAATAGGAGCAGTTTATGACAAAAAAAGTGCTTGGAAGAGGCCTTGGAGCTTTTTTTCCGGAATACAATGAAGATAATGATGACGAGGGAAAGAAATCCGGTACGAAGAACACCAAGACTGCTATTCCCATAGAGCCTGTCGATAAGGTGAATGTTGTCCTTGATATTCCCGTCAATCATATTAGGGCAAATCCCCATCAGCCGCGTAAAGATTTTAATCGTGAATCGCTTGATGAGTTAGCCGGATCTATAAAAAAGCATGGCCTTATTCAGCCAATCACAGTGCGGTATATTGGTGAAAAGCGGTTTGAGTTGATTAGTGGCGAACGACGGCTCCGGGCATCGAAATTAGCTGGAGCTGAAGAAATACCGTCCTATGTCCGTGAGGTGAATGATGAACAGATGATTGCTTTTGCGCTGATTGAAAATATCCAGCGTGAACAGCTGAATCCTCTTGAAATAGCCATGGGCTACCAGCGCTTAATGGAGGAGTGTAGCTACACTCAGGGAGAGGTAGCCGAGCGGGTGGGTAAAAACAGAAGTACCGTCACAAATATGATGAGACTCTTGCAGCTGCCGGATTTCCTTCAGGCGGCATTGCGTGATGAAAAAATTTCTACAGGACATGCGCGCGCATTGATCAGCGTAGAGAAGGAGTCTGACCAAAAAGATATCCTGAAAAAAATTCTGAATAAATCACTATCGGTACGACAAACAGAAAAGGTTGTAAGGGCGCTCTCGACAAAAGATGATCAATCGGAGCGACAAAAATCGAAAAAAACTGATTCCCCCTTTTTAAATCAGATCGAAAAACAGCTCAGGAACAATCTCAGCACAAAGGTCAATATACGGCAAAAGGGGGATGGGGGAGAGATTCGTATTGAGTACTATTCAAACGATGATCTTGAACGACTTTTAGAAATTCTTGATGAAGAGCATTAGTATAGTACTTTTTTTATTCGGTGCGTTTACTACGTTATCTGCTCAGCCATCTGTTATACAAGACAATTTTTACCTGCTGGAAAACAGGATCATTCACCAGCCTCAGCTACAAGACACCACGGAATCAGAAAGCCGGGACCGGGAGTTTCCGAAACCAAAATCTGTTATGTATAAATCATTGATGATACCTGGTTGGGGACAAATTGTGAATAAGCAGGCATGGAAAGTTCCGATCGTTTATGGTCTTTTTGCGGGCATTGGATACTATACGTATACGGTTCACCAGGATTACAAAGATTACAGAGCAGCGTTTTATAACTCACAACGTGGTGAAGATTCAGATTTTAAATTTGGCCCAACACCTGAGGAATTACAGGGTGTAAATGGAAATCAGCTAAGGAGCAACCGTAATTCGCTTCGTAACAGACGCGACCTAATGTTTGTTGTACTTGTGCTGGCTCACGGCCTTAATGCGGTTGATGCGTATGTGTTTGCCCACATGAGAAGTTTTGATGTGTCTGATGATCTTAGTGCGAGAGCCTATATATCGCCAGATCTTCTTGCTTCGTCGGCACCCGGTATTAAATTGTCTTTTCAACTCAATAGAAAATAATATGTCAGCGCCAGAATACTTTTCAGAAGAAAATAAGCCCCCGGAGCAATTTGAGCAGAAAGGTAATGAAGATCTCTGGAGCGTATTTAAGATTATGGGCGAGTTTGTTGACGGATACGACAAGATGATGAAGGTTGGTCCCTGCGTGTCAATTTTTGGATCTGCCCGCCTCAAAGAAGATAATATATACTACAAAAAGGCTGTAAAAACAGCTGAGTTAATTTCCGAAAATGGGTTTGGAGTCATTACAGGCGGTGGCCCCGGTATCATGGAAGCCGGTAATAAAGGGGCGAAAAATGCGGGTGGCAAGTCTGTTGGGTTAGGTATAGACCTGCCTCACGAACAGGGTATCAACAGCTACGTGCATCCTATGTTTGAAATCAGTTTTAAATACTTCTTTGTCAGAAAAGTGATGTTTGTAAAATATGCTCAGGGCTTCATCGTATTTCCTGGCGGATTTGGTACCCTGGATGAACTTTTTGAGACATTGACACTTATCCAGACCAATAAGATTGAAAAAATTCCAATTGTACTTGTGGGGAAAGAGTATTGGAAGGGATTGTATTCATGGATAGAGAAACAGCTTTTGGAAGGCGGTTATATTGGTGAAAATGATACGTCATTATTTTATATGACGGATGACCCGGAGAAGGCGGTTAAATATGTCTGCGATTTTTATCAAGAACGACGCCCAAGGCCCAATTTTTCGTTCTAAGAAACTTTTTCCTCTAAAATTAGTTATTGTATTGTGGGAGATCCACAAAAATTAAACTGAAAATTTATTAAGTTAACCTCGTTTAAATCTTGAAAATCATAACCAAAAACGTATCTATTATGAAATCTTACAGCAAAATATTGCCCGCACTGCTTCTATTTGCGATAATATTGGGCTTATCTCAAAAAGTTGCAGCTCAGGACGATGCGCGGGGTGAGGCTGTTACCTTGTATAACCAGGCGCAGGAACTTGCGGGTGCAAATGAACTCAATGACGCTATTGAAACGTATCGCGATGCACTTGAGATAGCGGACAATAATGAGCTGGCAGATATTTCAGAGCGAATCAGAACAAACCTTGCAAGAGTATATTACAGCAGGGCTTCACGTGCTTTTCAGGAATTTCAGCAAGTTAAATCTATCGAAGCTGTCAATCAGACAATCGAATACTTTGAGGAAGCTCAGGCCGCTGGTGAGGAGTTCAGCGATGATCAGGTTATTCAGCAGACAACCCGCGCGCTTCCGCAGCTTCACTACTTGAAATCAACTATTGAGTTCAGAAATGATGAGTATGATGCAGCAATGGCGAGCTTGAATACTGCGATTGAACTGAATCCAAATTACCCTACTGCACTTTATCAGCGCGCAGTTGTTCATAAGAATCAATTTCCTAATGAGACAGATCAGACATTTGCATATTACGATCAGGCGATTGCAATGGCTGAACAACTCGGAGATAACCGCACGCTGAATAATGCCAAAACAGGAGCAGCTGAGGAGCTGATCTATCGTGCAAATGGTTTGAAAGAAAATAGTAGTTACAGACGGGCTGCTGAACTGTTAAACCGTGTGTCGCAATATGACTCTCAGAATGCCGATGCCTACTACAGACTTGCTGAAGTACACAACATGCAAGGGAACTACAATGATGCCATTCAGAACGCAAATCAGGCACTTGAGTATGAGACTGGTGGTGTAACTGAACGTGCTAAAATTTATTTTGAGCTGGGCACAGCCTATAAAGCTCTCGACCAGGTCGGAAATGCCTGCAGTGCATTTGAGAATGCAAATTACGGTGAATTTTCCGGCCCATCGTCACATGAACTTGAATTCGTACTTGAATGCGAAGGGTATTCTTCCAGAGGCCGGTAACCTCTTCTCACATATATTAATTTAGTACTATAACCGCGCAAATATTGCGCGGTTTTTTTATGCGATTTCATTTTTCTGTAGGTGGCATCTTGTCTATATTAACAGCCTGACATTGAATCCATACACCTAAATAAATATATGAGCGCTGCCGAAAACATCGATCAACTCTGCGTAAATACAATAAGAACTCTCTCCATGGATGCGGTTCAAGCAGCCAATTCCGGACATCCGGGGATGCCGATGGGGATGGCAGATGTTGCTTATGTGCTTTGGTCTAAATTCTTAAAGCACAATCCAGAAAATCCACATTGGTTCGACAGAGATCGATTTGTGCTATCGGCCGGACACGGTTCTATGCTTCTATATTCCCTTCTGCATCTTACAGGTTATGACCTTCCACTCGACGAAATAAAGAACTTCCGACAGATGGGAAGCATTACGCCTGGACATCCCGAATTTGGCATGACTCCGGGAGTTGAAACGACGACCGGACCACTTGGGCAAGGATTTGGTACAGGTGTGGGCATGGCGATGGCTGAGCAATTTATGGCGTCTACTTTCAACAAGGATGATAGTACGCTCATTGATCATTTTACATACGCTATTGTAAGTGATGGCGACCTCATGGAGGGCATCTCACATGAAAGTGCATCCATGGCGGGTCATATGAAACTTCATAAGCTCATCTATCTTTACGATTCAAATAAGATATCAATTGACGGATCTACGGATTTAGCATTTACTGATGATACCAAAAAGCGGTTTGAAGCATATGGCTGGGATGTTCAGCAGATTGACGGTCATGATCATAAAGAAATTGAAGAGGCTATCAAACATGCTCAAACAACCGACACTCCATCTTTAATTGAGTGCAAAACAACGATAGGTTTTGGTAGTCCCAATAAAGAAGGGACAGCATCTTCTCACGGATCGCCACTTGGTGATGATGAAATAAAGCTTACGAAAGAGAGATTGGGCTGGCCTTATGATGAACCGTTCTTTATTCCTGAGGATGTAAAGAATGAAATGCAAAAAGCCGTTGAAAAAGGGGCGAAATCTGAAGAGATCTGGAAAGAAAGACTTGAGGATTTTGAAAAGAAATATCCGGCTGACGGAGTTCTGTTTAAATCTTTTGTGAGCAGAGACCTGCCGAAAGACTGGTCGGAAGTAATTCCTGAATTTGAACCCGATGAGAAAGGGCTTGCCAGCAGAAATGCTTCCGGTAAAGTTCTGGATCAGATGTCAGATCATATCTTCAATATGGTCGGTGGATCGGCTGACTTAACGGGTAGTACCAAAACTGATATGGCGGGAAAGGGATACTTTCAGCCCGACAATTATAAAGGGAGAAATCTGCACTACGGTGTACGTGAGCACGGCATGGCAGCTGCTTTAAACGGATTAGCTCTTCATGGTGGAATTATTCCTTTTGGAGCCACTTTTCTAGTATTCTCCGACTATAATAAGCCGTCGATAAGAATTGCTGCGCTTTCTCATATTCCCTCTATATTCGTTTTTACTCACGACAGCATTGGATTGGGTGAAGACGGACCAACTCACCAGCCAATTGAGCATCTTGCGGCACTTCGCGCGACACCAAATGTTTCAGTTTTCCGTCCGGGTGATGCGAATGAAACGGCCTGGTGCTGGAAAACGGCTGTTGAAAAGGAGAACGGCCCGTCTGTGATGGTTCTTACCCGTCAAAATCTACCAACACTGGACCGTTCTGTTTATGCTCCGGCATCACAGACTGAAAGGGGAGCCTATATACTGAAAGAAGCCGGCACCGGATCTCCTGACCTTATTCTTATGGCAACCGGTTCAGAAGTAGAAATAATTGTGAAAGCGGCAGAGATTCTCGAAGAAAAAGGAGTTTCTACACGAGTTGTCAGTATGCCGTGCATCGATATTTTTGATGAGCAGGATGACGATTACAAAGAAACAGTGCTTCCTTCAGATGTGAATGCACGAATATCTATTGAAGCTTCGTCAACGTTTGGATGGCATAAATACACCGGCTGCAATGGCATAGCGATGGGGATAGACCGTTTTGGGATCTCCGCCCCGTATGAGGAAGTGTACGAAGAGCTCGGGCTAACCGTTGAAAAAGTTGTCGAAAACGGTATGTCTCTCACGCAATAGCAGGGAGTCAGTCTTCATCTCCGGCTGTAAGTTTACCTGAAGGATTGCGGTGAACGGTTGCGAACGTAATATCATCCAGATTTTTTTCAACCCCGATAAACGATTCGAGAGAGGATTGAACCTTTTTCGAAATCGTTTTGGAATGAAGAGAACCGTATATCGACATAATCCCTTCGATTCGTTCAATTCCATACTCTTCTCCGAGATTATTGCGAGCCTCCGTTAGTCCATCAGTATAAAAGAGGATACTGTCATTTTCTTCGAAACGGAATTTCTTCTCAACCACTTGCTTCTTCAGTATTGGCGTTGATGTCATACCAAGAGCAAGACCTTTAGTTCTGAGGTTAAATGTTGAATCATGACTTTTACTGTACAGAATCGGGGGGTTATGCCCGGCCCTGGCGTAGGTGAACGAATGGTCATCATCAGGGAAGAAAGAGACGCAACCTGTGACAAACGTCTTGTCGGATTTATTTGATTTGATATAGTCGTTGAGCTCAAGCAGAAGCTGTTTGGGGGACGGATGATCTTTCTCAATTAGAAGATGCACAAGTGCCTGAATTCTTACCATATAGAGAGCCGCCATCATACCTTTACCCGAAACATCAGCTATGATGACGTAGGTACCTTTTTCTGTTTTAACCACATCAACATAATCACCGCCTACTTCACGTGCAGTAGCTGCAAATGAGTATATTTCAAGAGAATTGTTGTGGATTGTTGATGGGGGTAGCAGGCTTAGTTGAATATCTCTCGCCACATTAAGCTCTTGTTGAACGTCTGATTTTTCGAGCAGTTCAATTAAAAGTATTACTAAAATTGAAACAAATGAGAAAGGAAGCAACAAAGGGCGTAAGCTGCTGAGTACAAATATGTTAATAAATTCAAAGATTGTAAGAAGAAAGTATATAAAAAAGAATGCGAGCGAAACACCGAATATTAAACGTCGGACAGGATTGAGTCTTTTGGTAAGCGAAGATAGCAGGCTTAAGACACGCTGAAAAAATGGGATTTTTTCGGGCTCAACATGTGGGTTATTCTCCTTTAGAGCATCCTGATAAAGCTTTTTCAGACGTTCGGAATCAGACTGAAACTCTTTACCAAGCTGCTTGGAGTTCATGCCTGAGACATATTCCCTGTAAAAAGCTTTGGTGTCGTATATGGACTTTGCTTCGTTTTCTAATCCCATTGTATCATTTTAAAAGCTAACGTTCAAGCTACTCTACGTGTTTGTGGTGCAAAAGTTGTGCATAACGTATCTTTGAGGAATGCCCTTTTACTAGTCTAAAATTTCATTGGTTCTGTAGACTGTACCTTTCATAAATGCAATGATTTCAGAGTCTTGATTTGTGATCTTAACATCAAAAAGACCGGTACGACGCGTTAAGTTCAGAGCTTCTGACCGAGCAGTAAGCGTGTCGCCAAGCCGCGCTTTTTTTGTATATGAGATCGAATTATCAAGAGCGAGTGCTACACGTCCGTCAGTTGCAGCGGAAAAGGCAAGAGCTGTATCTGCCAGCGAGTAAATTACTCCGCCGTGAACGACGTCAAATCCGTTCATCATCGATTTAGTAATGGTACACTGTAGTTCACACAAACCGTGACTCACAAAAACTATCTTAATCCCCATCCACTGACTGAAAGAGTCCTTTTCTAATAAGTTCTGTGCTATTTGATATGGATCAATATGTGATTCAGCCATGAAATGATTGCCCGTTGCGTGCATAGCGTTTCAGAAGCGGATTCGGCCTGTATCGATCTTCTCTGTATTCTGAATGAAGTTCGTACATCCATCCAAGTACGACATTAATTCCCAGTTCGTCAGCCCACTTTAACAGACCCTTTGGATAGTTCACGCCATTTGTCATTGCCAGGTCCACATCTTCAACAGTTGCTACATTCATAAACACAGCGTCGGATGCTTCATTGATGAGCATTGCGAGGATCCTTTTAAGAATATTCTTTCCAAGGGTCTCATCTTTTGTTGGCTCTGTTTTATCAGCATTATCTGAATAGTCGTAGAAGCCAATTCCTGATTTCTTGCCCAAACGGCCTGCTTCAACCAGGCGCTTTTGAGCAAACGACGGTTTAAAACGCGGGTCGTAATAGAACTCTTTAAACACCGTTTCAGTTACTTTATAGTTTACATCGTGACCAATCAGATCCATCAGCTCAAACGGTCCCATACGAAATCCGCCCAGCTCTTTCATGGCCCAGTCGATGGTGGCATGGTCGGCAAAACCTTCTTCGTATAATCTGAGGGCCTCACCATAAAATGGACGAGCCACACGGTTAACGATAAATCCGGGCGTGTCTGTGGCAAGAACCGTCGTCTTTTCCCATTTGGAAATAAAGCTGCTCACATTCTTTTGAATGTCTGCATTTGTAGATATACCGGGAATAATTTCGACGAGCTTCATCAGCGGTGCCGGGTTGAAAAAGTGCACGCCCAAAAATCGTTCAGGACTGTTAAGACCGGCTGATATTGATGCTATAGAGAGGGATGAGGTGTTGGTAGCCAGAATGCAATCTTTGGATACGATGGCCTCAAGCCGGGCAAACTGATCTTTTTTCTTCTCAAGATCTTCAATAATGGCTTCAAAAATAATTCCGCAAGTCTCGAAAGCATTAAGGTGTTCAACAAAATGAATTCGGGAGAGTATTCCGTCCACTTCATCCTGTGTCATCCGCTCTTTTTCTACCTGTCGGTTCAAAATACTGACGAGCCCTTCCTTTGACTTTTGCAGCTGTTCGGGAAATGCATCAAATAGATGTACATCATGGCCATAAGTGGCCGCTATCTGGGCAATTCCGCTGCCCATAGTTCCTGCTCCAATTACTCCAACGGTCGTCTTTTTATTTAAACTCATTCAATTAATTTATTAATCGGTTAGGTTGACAAAAATAAGCAATCGGTACTCAAAACCAAGCTGTTGAAAAATTGAAAAATATTTGATATCATTATGATATCATTCAACAAAATTAGAAACCTATGGCAGATGTACTCATCCGAAATATCGATAAGGATACACTCAAGAAGTTAAAAGAGTTAGCGAATAACAATAACAGATCACTTCAAGAGGAATTGAAAGAATTGGTTGATAGTTATGCTAAGCCAGATTTTGAAAAAACCAGGAATAGGGTTAACGATATACTCAAGAAATATAAAGCATCAGGCAAACGTTTTCCGGATAGCGGAGAAGAACTCTCTGAGGAAAGGGATCGATGAGAATACCTGTTATTGATGCCTGTGTTGCAATTAAATGGTTTTTACCAGAAGAGAATTATACAGAAGCCGGAGAGATTCTTTCCAAGCATAATCGACTTATTGCTCCTGATCTGTTCCAAATCGAACTGGATTCAATTATCACAAAAAAAGTCCGGCAGCGTTTGATAGAAACAGAAGATGCTTATCGTATGTATAGTGAAATTCGAAATATTCCCATCCAGATTATTCCATATTCGCTGATAGGGCAACTGGCGTTTGACTTATCTGTTGCACTTCCAATCACCCAGTATGATGCGTGCTATCTGGCAGTAGCTATAGAGTTCAATCAAAAAGTAATTACCGCTGATATGAGATTTGTCAGAGGCATGAAGGGAACACCATTTGAGCATTATGTTGATAGTTTATGATTCCATATGTGTAAATGTATACATACTTTACACGTTGGAATCATGTTGTATTGAATTATTTTATGTGTAATAGAAACCCAAAAAAATAAATCATTCACAATGGAATACAAGCTTTTAGGTGACACAGGACTTTTTGTATCAGAACTCAGTTTCGGGACCATGTCGTTCGGTGGCGAAGGAATGTGGAAGTCAGTTGGAGAGCAGCAGCAGGATGAAGCTGATGAACTGATTCGGATGGCTGTGGATGCCGGAATCAATTTCATAGATTCGGCAAATGTTTATTCCTTTGGCCAGTCGGAAACTATTCTCGGCAATAGCATCGACAACCTGGATCTTAATCTGAATGAGCTCGTTATTTCCACAAAGGTTCGCGGAGCGATGGGGAATGGGCCAAATGAGCAGGGTTTATCGCGCTACCATATGTTCAATTCTGTTGAGGAGAGTCTCACGCGGCTAAATGTGGATCAGATAGATTTGTTATACGTGCACGGCGTGGATTCCGTCATGCCAATAGCGGAAATCATGCGAGGCCTCAATGATCTGGTTGAGACCGGCTATGTGCGCTACCTCGGTGTATCAAACTGGCCGGCGTGGATGGTGGCGAAAGCGAACGAGATAGCGCGCTTTCGCGGATGGCACGGTTTTAAGGCGATGCAATACTACTATTCATTGTCGGGGCGCGATGCAGAGGAAGCACTTATACCATTTGCAGAGGCTGAAAATCTGGCGTTTGTTCCTTGGAGTCCGCTTGCTGGTGGATTTTTGACCGGTAAGTTTACTCGCGAAAAGGAATCGTCAGGTGAAAATGCGCGTCGTGACGAGTTCGATTTTCCCCCGATTGATAAAGAGAAAGCATACGATATCGTGGATGTGTTAAGCGACATCGCCGACCGCCACGACGTAACGATCGCCGAAACGGCTCTTGCCTGGGTTCGTCATCAAAGCGGTGTGACAAGTACAATCATTGGGGCGAAAAATACCGATCAGCTTGCATCAAATCTGAGATCTGCAGAAATAAAGCTGACCCATGAAAACCTGAACGATCTTGATGAGGTGTCAGCTATTCCTGCACGATACCCGTTTTGGATGGCAGATTTTCAAAACCAAAATCGCTACCCAGGTGATGAGCGAGAGATGTAGGGTTTATTAATCAATTCATCAAGGAACCTGCAAGAGTGGACCGCAGGGGAGGCCTGTCAGAGTCCTTTTTCATTCGTTATAGTTCGGGTAAGTACTTCTTGAAAAGCCTTTTCAATACGGGCTGTCGACTCTTGCAGTAGTTCACTACTCTCGCACTCTGCAAGGTCGGGTTACTTCCCTTTAAAATCCGGGGGTCTTTTTTCAAGGAACGCATCCACGCCTTCACGATAGTCGCTCGTCTTACCGGCAACTGTTTGATATTCGGCTTCAAGGTTGAGCTGTTGATTCAGAGTATTTTCGAATGATTGATTGACGGCTTTTTTATAAAGGCCAAAGCCTTTGGTAGGCATGGAAGCAAGTTTTTGTGAGATCTCGCGAGTCTCACCAGGTAGATTTCCATGGTTGACGGATTTGTAAATCAACCCGATTTCGACAGCTTCTTCAGCTGAGATTTTTTCATCGAGTAGGTACATGGCGTTCGCCCTGGCCGTACCGATGAGCCGTGGCAGAAAAAACGTGCCGCCACTATCGGGGATGAGACCAATTTTACTGAAAGCCTGCACAAATACAGCCTTATGTGATGCAATGACGATATCACAGGCGAACGCAATATTTGCTCCTGCTCCGGCAGCTGTTCCCTGTACGGCACAGACCACCGGTTTGTCGAGCTGCCGGATTGTTCTGATGATGGGATTATAGGTTGTGCGCACAGTTTCTGCCAGTTCGTAATCTTTATCTTTTCCGCGCTCCACCACCTCTGGCAGATCCTGTCCTGCACAAAAAGCTTTTCCGTTTGCATTCAAAAGAACACATCGTACATTATCACTTTCTGCTTCATTCAGCGCCTGCTGAAGCTGCAACCCCATCGGCTCTGTAATGCTGTTAAATTTATCCGGCCGATTCAGAGTGATAGTAAGGATACTTTCGTTGGTGGATGTATCAATTAAAGACATATGTTTATCCGGATCTGAAGTTTGATTAGAAGTTTTTTTACGGTTGGACAGGGGAGCAGGTCTACTGATTTAAATCAATTTATGCTTCAGAAAATTGTCAAAAGAAATGAGAATATCCAGAGAGAACTGCATGCAGAGGATTAATTAAAGATAGATAACCATGATGAGCACCACCGCTCCTGGCAGGTAGGTTCAGCATAGTGAATTTGCCTGTTTTTGTGTCATTATATTCATTACTGATACTTTTCGGTTTTTCTAAACCGGGCAAATCCAGCAGTTTCTGTGGCCATAAAAGTGATTAAGCAGGATGGAAAATCTTTTCATCTCTCAGATGCATTTAAAATGTTCAAACGGCTGCTCGCATCCTTTGCAATAGTAAAGGGATTTGCAGGCAGTTGAGCCAAATTCGCTTTGAAGCAGAGTATCCATCGAATCGCAGTAAGGGCAGGGCACAACTTTCTGAGATCCTTTCAGCACGGTTAAAAAATCATCACTCTCTTCAGTATCTTCAGGCGGGGCTATCCCATACTCTTTTAGTTTTTTCCTTGCATGGGCCGTCATCCAGTCAGTCGTCCAGCTCTCCTTGAAATCGGTGAGTACCTGAAAGTTTTCAACCCCTTTATCTTTCAGTTTCTTATGAATCTCCATCTCTATAGCGTTCATGGCGGGGCAGCCTGAATAGGTTGGTGTGATTTTTACGACTACGGTTTCACCTTCAAAATGAACATCTCTCACAATCCCCATCTCCACCACATTTAGTACAGGTATTTCCGGATCGATGACCTCTTCGAGCCACGACCAGATTTTTTCTTTTGTGATGGTTTGATCTGTTTTCATAATGTATTGTGTAGTCTCAAGTCTCAAGTCTCAAGTCTCAAGTCTCATTACTCATATCTCACATCTCTTATTTCCACTCAGCCTCAGGATGCGAGCGTCTTAAAAACTGCATCTGAGCAAGGAGTGGCCCAAGGTGTTCGGTGTGACGACCCTGCCGAGACCCTGAAAACATATATTGATCATCATCAGGCACGTTAATCGTTGCCTCGTCGAGGGTCTCAACCACTATCTTTTTCCATTCCGGCTTCAGAGATGTAACGTCTATAAAGTGGTTATGTTTGATTGCAGCTTTATCAGCGTCATCCAAATCGAATAGTTCACCAGTATACATCCAAATCTCATCAATGGCTTCCTGTATTCTTCCATGACTCTCCTTCGTGCCGTCACCAAGTCTTAGCACCCACTCACGGCTGTGCCGCAGGTGATATTTGATCTCCTTCAGGTGCTTTTGAAGCATGCCCCTGAACTGCTCATCCTGAACTGTTTTGATAAGCTCGGTATATAAAAAATAGCTGAACGTGCTGAATAGAAACTGCCTGGCTATGGTAAATGCAAAATCACCACGCGGCAGCTCAACAAGAGAAATATTCTTAAAATCGATATCATCCCGGAAGTAAGCGTAATAATCCTCGTCCTCCTTACCCTCAAGCTCGGCGGCATATCCGTAAAGAGAAGCCGCGTGACCAATCATGTCGAGTGCTACGTTTGCAAGCGCCAGATCTTCTTCAAGCTCGGGGCCGTGGCCGGTCCACTCTGATAGTCTTTGACCGTGAATAAGCCGATCGTCTGCAAGACGCAGAAGAACTTCAATAAGTGCATCCTGATCGGTTTTTGGGATTGTGTCGAATGTGCTCATTTTGGTAGTATTGAGTCCTGAGTATTGAGTATTGAGTTCTCATGACTCAGGACTCAATACTCAAATCTATGATTATTTTCGTTTTTTGACAGCTCTCGGAACGCTGTAAAATTGCGGATGGCGATAGGGTTTGTCGTTGGCGGGATCAAAAAAAGGCCCCTGGTCTTCAGGAGTTGACGCTGTTATTTGATTGGATGGCACCACCCAAATACTAATTCCTTCATTGCGACGGGCGTAGGTGTCCCGGGCATTTTGGAGGGCCATTTCCGCATCAGGTGCGTGAACGTTGCCCGCATGTTCAAACGGTTTTCCATCTTTGGGCTGATAGAATACTTCCCATAGTGGCCATTCTGTGTTGCTGGAATTTTCAGACATAACTGATGAAACTGTTAATGATCGATATCAAATAAATCGTAATACTGGTTTGGGTAATTTGTGGCGCTATCACATCGGTATCAGGATGCTATTTCTTCTCTCATTTTTTTCTTTCTGGCGTACTCCATGGCGGCTTCCCGGACCCATTCACCCTCTTCATAGGCTTTGCGGCGGGCCTTCATGCGCTCACGATTCATCGGTCCGTCACCTTTAACCACGCTCCAGAACTCATCCCAGGGAATATCGCCAAATTCCCAGTGGCCGCTCTCTTCATTATATGTGAGATCCGGATCTGGAAGTTCCAGTCCAATGGCTTCAGCTTCCATCACGCTACGATCTACAAAACTGTGCCTCAGTTCGTCATTTGTCTTCGTTTTAACACCCCACTTTATAAGCTCAGCACTGTTAGGTGAGTCGCTGTCATTAGGGCCGAACATCATCAGAGTTGGCCACCACCAGCGGTTCACGGCATCCTGAGCCATTTTTTTCTGCTCATCGGTGCCGTCTGCCATTTTAGCAAGCATCTCATAGCCCTGCTTTTTATGGAAGCTCTCCTCCTTGCAAATTCTAAGATTGGCTCGTGCATATGGTCCATAGGAAGATTTGGCAAGCATGGTTTGGTTTACAATTGCTGCGCCATCTACCAGCCAGCCAATCACACAAATATCAGCGTAGGTGAGGGTGGGGTAATTGAAGATGCTTGAGTATTTAGCATTTCCGTATAGATAGCCTTCTACAAGATCCTGACGCTTTACACCCAGTGTTTCTGTTCCGCTGTAAAGATAAAGGCCATGACCGGCCTCGTCCTGAACTTTCGCGAGGAGAACCATTTTGCGCTTCAGTGATGGCGCCCGAGTAATCCAATTCCCCTCGGGAAGCATACCCACGATTTCGGAGTGTGCATGCTGACTCATTATGCGTGTGAGCTGCTTCCTGTACCGTTCGGGCATCCAGTCTTTTGGCTCAATCTTTTCGCCTTTATCAATACGTTTTTGAAATTCGTCTAACTTTTCTTCCGTCTCCATAAAAGCGCTTTTTTGTTTTTTAAATGTGTTCAGACAGATAACGTGAATATAAGGAATACAGTTCAAAGAAGGGTATAATCTTAATGTTCATAAACAGAAATTATGCTACAGGTTTCGGTTAATGATATTTCTTTTATTTTATAATATAATATATAACCATCTATTACATTCAATGAACCGAAAAAACTTTATAACACGTCTTGGATTAACTGCAATTGGAGGGGTTACACTCATGTCTTCACCTATTGGTCTGACTGGCTGTGCTTCAAACAGGTCAAACGAACTTTTTTTTGATATTTCGCTGGCTCAATGGTCATTGCATAGAACTTTTTTCGGAGATGCTCTCGAACAAGGATGGGAGTATTTTGGAAATGCCCTGCAAAATAATCCGGAAGATGTTCTTCGTGGTGATGAGGACCCCATCAATTTCGCGAAAATTGCGCGTCAGCAGTTTGATATCGGAGCCATTGAGTATGTGAATACTTTCTATTTTGATAAGGCGGAAGATGAGGCGTACCTGAATGAGCTCAAAAATGTAGCTGACAATGAGGGCGTGGAAAGTGTGCTAATTATGGTTGATGCCGAAGGAAACCTGGGTGATCCCGATGATGCTGCTCGACAAACTGCAGTGGAGAACCACTACAAATGGGTGAACATGGCCAAATTTTTGGGTTGCCATACTATTCGTGTGAATGCAGCGAGTTCAGGAAGTTATGAGGAACAAATGCAGAGAAGTGCAGATGGATTGAGGAGCCTCAGTGAATATGCAGCGACAGAGGAGATCAATGTGGTGGTAGAAAATCACGGCGGACTTTCAAGCGATGGCGAATGGCTGGCCGGTACAATAGAAATGGTGAATATGACTAATTGCGGTACGCTGCCCGATTTCGGAAACTTCACTATCAGTCAGAACGAGACCTATGATAATTATCAGGGTGTTGAAGAACTGATGCCGTATGCAAAAGGAGTGAGCGCCAAAACGTATGCGTTTGAAGAGGATGGCAGTGAATCGACACTTGACTACCCGCGTCTTCTTCAAATCGTAAAGGATGCAGGGTACAGCGGACACATTGGAATCGAGTATGAAGGATCAGAGCTCAGTGAAGCTGAGGGAATTATGGCTACTAAAGAACTGCTAATGACGGCCGGAGCAGATCTCTCATAAAAGATTGCAAGAGGGCTTTGCAAAACCTACACTTAGCATAGGGACAAGATTCTGATCGTCCTTTAAAATTGATAAGTGGTTCGGAGATCCCGTATCAGAGTACGGGATGACTTTTGATGGGGTTTTGCAAAGCCCTTTACAACTTGTGTAGCTCACCTCATTAGAACCGATGAGGTATCTGGTTAACCCGCTCCGCTTGAAGCTCCGCCGCCTGCAGTACCTACAGACGCCCCTGATCCTGCAGCTGTAGCTCCCGTAAATGATGTAGATCCGGTAGCAGCAAGGGTTGAAATTGACGATGCCACTGAGGCTGGACTTGAGGTTGAACCCTGCGTTAAGATAATCCATGGGATAATGCTGTGAGCAGATTGATTGGTTGAATCGAGCAGGGTTTCGATCTGCTTTTTGCTAAGATGCAGAGCTGTGGCATAGATAAAATGCCGGTCGAGATACTCCATCCTGATGGTACGTTCATCTGCGTTCTTCAGGCCATCGGCATAAGCTTTCCATCTTTTATGAGTCTCTTCACCTTCAGGAGTGCGTCGAATTATTGCGAATGAACCGATTGTTGCTAACGCCGTAAAGATCAAGGCGGTGATTGCAATTGGGGTTCCGTTTACCAAAAGAAAGACTGAGGCGATCAGCAAAATGCATTGAAGTATAAAATTAATGATCACACCGGTATAGCTATTCTTGTCAATCCATTTTTTCTCGTCAAACTCTTGTTTCACCTGTTTTGTCCATTTGCTGTACCACTTCGAAACGTCGCTGTCCGTTCCTTTAAAAAGCTCATCAAATGTGTCGTTCCCCTCTGATATTCGCTGCTTCGCGAATTCAACAATCATTTCCTCGTGTTTAAGCAGAGACTGATCAGGCTCCTTTTCACGCTCCGGCATTTCCACCCTGTATTTGGTTTCTTCAGATGAAAGCCATCCATCGCTCTCCTTTTTTTCTTCGGTGATTGTGAACCACCCGCTTCGGGCTAAGTTAAAAAGCGTTGATACTAGATGGTTCGACGTCGTTTGTTGAGCCGTCATCAGTCTGCCAATAACGGCAGGAGGCTGCTGACCGGGAATAACGAGTGTTTCTCTGTCTGATAGAGAGGAGGTAGAATGCCTCTTTCCATATTTTCGATAGACCGTCACAAATATGAGCAGGCTGAGCAGGCATAAAATTGTTGTAACGGCTGGAGTTACGGAGGCGTAATATGCATCGCGCTCTTCCTGTTTTTCCAGGTCTTCACGATAGTCTTCTTCGTCTTGGAGCACATTACTTAGCCCAAGGTCAGGATTAGAACTATCGACCCGGGCCCCATCAAATAATGATGTGGGAAAAAGAGTGCGTATTCTGGCCGATTCACGCCTTGAGACTGACTGACCGGCTATATCATATCCATTGACAGTATAGTTAAAGACAAATTCATCGGCTTTACTCCGTGTAAATGTGTACAACGAATCTTGTGAGACAGAACCGGGAAGGCGAAATGACAGATTGAAATCATCAGTGGATTTTTCTCTGCTTGCTGAAAGATAATTCCAGAAAAACTCACTCCATTCCGGTCCAATTGCAATAGCACCTTCTAAAATATATGAAACTGTAAATGTACGGGATGTATCGGATGCCGAGTAATACCACTTTATTGTGAAAGCTTCATCACTTTCAGAGACCGAGAATGTACCTGCTTCTTCATTGTTTAGGTTGATGTAGTCAGAACCACTTTCGGATACCTGAATTGAATCTATTCTCGAAAATCCCTCTTTTGGCAATCGGTGGTCAGCCCAGCTAAAACTACCATCAAACACGTAAGTGAGGCGTTCAACGATTTTTACACGCCCATCCTCCGTAATTGAAACGTCTATATCGACTGCGGGAATTGAGTAGTCATTGGCAAATGACAAGGCCGGAAGCATCAATAAAGTAATTGCAAGGATGGTATTACGAATCATAGATTTCATTTACTCAGAATTGTTATTATTTAACTTATCTCGATACGAATGTTTTTAAAAATTGTTGAGCAGATTTTCTGTTTAGTTTGATTCGATAGAGGCCGGCCAAATGAAAGCTGAAAACAACAGAAAATGAGAATAAAAAAGAAAAGAAAAAACTGTGACAAACACGATATGATCATGTATTTTCAAAGAAACCGGTCACGGACAGCGTATTAAATAGTTTCAGACCAAGCGTTTATATGAGCTGGAATTTCACAAGCCATACGGCCTAATCCTTTTGATCTCGTTAATTTTATGATTCAAAAAACCAATTTCCGATCTTACTTCTTGTTGCTGCCGGCTGTTATTCTGCTGACAATTTTTACAGGTTGTGAACAGGGTGATTCCCAAACAGAGGTTAACTACACAATTCCCGCTCAGCCTGAACTATCGACAGGCTACACAGAAAAACCGGGGTGGCAAACATCTGAGTTTGCGGTAGCTGCGGCAAATCCGCTTGCGACCGACGCGGGGTATCAAATCATTAAAGCGGGTGGATCGGCTGTTGATGCAGCCGTTGCTGTGCAGATGGTGTTAACTCTCGTAGAGCCACAATCGAGCGGGATTGGAGGCGGTGCATTTATTCTGACCTATGAGGAGAACCAGCGCTTCGCCTATAATGGCAGGGAGCGGGCACCTGAAGGAGCCGACGAGGAGATGTTTTTCAATGAGAA
>Ga0307966_1000233_pt1 | contig 46363 bp, 39 predicted proteins | sample OrgLakmetagen646_FD_203141 | JGI IMG/M metagenome (GOLD analysis project Ga0307966, IMG submission 203141) | Saline water microbial communities from Organic Lake, Antarctica - #646 | ecosystem: Environmental > Aquatic > Non-marine Saline and Alkaline > Saline | place: Antarctica: Organic Lake... | reverse complement strand
TTAGACGCTTAAGCTCTTGCTGTTCCATACCACCGTATTTCTTACGCCAGTAATAAAAGGTGCTCTTGTCGATACCCAATTCTCTTGATATATCGCCTACGGTTATACCTTGTTGATTTTCCTTGAGAGCCTTGATAATTTGACTCTCGTTAAATTTGCTGTTTCTCATTGTGACAGTTTGAATTTAAAGTTAGTAAATTCGAATTTATAACTGTCCTATTTTTAGGGAAGCCTACAATTCTAGTAAAAAGTTTATTAATACAAAAAGCCGCTCTTGCAAAAAGAGCGGCTTTTCAAAACTTAAAAATTAATTTATTGCTTTATTAAACGCTTTGTAATCATCCCTTGTACTCCTTCGATTGTGATGAAATACAATCCTGGAGCTAGTTGAGAAATATCCAACTGTTTTTCAATCGCTACATCAGTAAGATCGATTTCGTGAATTGTTTTCCCGCTAAGATCTGTAATGGTGGCTCGCTTTAATCGAGTATTACTTCTATTTAAAAGAGTAACAGACTTAATCGCAGGATTCGGGAACAAAATAACACTGTTTTCAAAAGATGCGCCGTCTGTAGAAGCAGTCGAGCTTATGAGATCTATTCCTACCAAGACAGGGTCGTGATCTGATGCTCTAAAAGCATTTACCTCGTAAATAGGAAGCGCACTCGATTCTCTTTGGAAAGCAGCTTCTCCTGTGTCTTGGATATCATCATTATAATCGAACAGAGCTAGTTCGTCTGCGTTGACATGCCAAACAGTGGTTCCTGTTATTTGACCTGATAAGCTACCAGTAGCTAGCGCATAATCTAAGTATCCTAACTGTCCATCAAAAAGATAGCTATACCCATTTGCTCCCTGGTAATCCTCTATTAGATTATTGTAGTCATCTGCAGAACCGCTAGTATCATCGCTTCCTAAAAGTATATTGTCAATTGGGTCTTCGTTTTTGTATGAATTTAAATCTCCAATAATCAAATAATCTGGATCACCGCTAGAGGTAGGGTCTGTAGCTAACCAATCTACAAGTGCAGCAGCAGCCTGAGCTCTTGTAAGGTTACAGTTAGCTGCTCCATCATTTAAATCTGAATCACCATCACTTGCACATGAAGAACCTTTTGACTTCAAATGATTCACAACTACAGTAAGTTGACCTTGATTAGAAATTTGTCTAAATGTTTGTGCCAAGGCAGGACGGTTTCTATTATCATCAAAGCGTGGATCGACTGAAGAGTCAAGAACTGCAAATGCACCTTCCAGACTAACAGTTGCTGTGTTATAAATAAAAGCAACGGCGATTTGATCTGTACCTATTACTCCTGTATTTAGGGCAGCATAGGTGCTCCCACATAATGTATTAATACCATTGCTACCGTTCAAAAGATCATTGATAGCTACAGTACCATTGTTTTCTATTTCAATTAGACCAACAATATCAGCATTCAGACCACAAATAGCTGCAGCAATCTTCTCACGCTGTCGATCTAATTCTGCAGGAGAATTTGCTCCTCTTTCGTTTAAGGTCGTAAAGTAGTTAAGCACATTGAAGCTGGCTACTTTTAAGCTACCCCCTACATTTTCTGGCGAAGATATTCTTGGGTTTACGCTTGTAAAAACGTAGGTAAACTCATTTACTACAGGTCTGATTCTCCAGGCATCTGTACCGTTTTGCCCTGCAAAAGACCAATGCATAATTCCCGTAAGATTACTTATTTGATCACCACCACGGATAAAGTTAGTATTACTCAGTCCTGGTAATGGCCAAAAATAAGGCTCGTCAGTTGAACCACTAATATTACTATTCTGGATATTATTATCATCATCTAAGATAATACGTGACGACTCTAATTGCGATAAGTAAGCTGCGTATCCGCCAACATTTGGTTCATTGTTATCGGTAAACTGTCTCGCTCTATTGTTTGCATTGAGCACTAATTCGCCATAACGTGCAAGATTGAAATATTCACTCACTACTAGATCAGTGGCGTAAGTGATTAACATATTTTCCACATTTTCATAAGTGGCTTCCATATCCGTACCTGCAGGAGCTGGTAATGTTAGCGATGTTGAAGTTGGTAGTGTATTCGAATTACTTATAATTGTTACACTTCCGCTTCCAGTAACATCGATTTGCGTTGTTCCTGAAAACTCGACAACTCTTCCAGACACCTCTACCCGGTCACCAACAGCCACATCTACAGCACAAGACGGACAAAACACAAATAGTCCTTCCGAAGTCGACATATCTGCATCTGCATCTGCATCTTCTTCTTGAATAAAAAATCCTCGCAACTGATTGTCTGTTTGATAATCGCCAATTACAATAGCATCTACTAAAACAGAGGTGTTTTCTAGCGGACTGGTACTTGAATTTCCTTGCACGGCACTAATAAATACAGGAGTTACGGCAACATCTCCACAATCATTCAATAGTCCAGCAGTGGAGGGAGAAGTACACCAGGTATTTCCAAGGTCTTCTGAGGTTTCATCATTGCCGTTTACGCCATTACCACTAGTGGTTAGTTCATTGCCTTCTGTCAGATCTTCACGCTGATAAGAATCGCCAGTACCGTGGCCAGACGCTGACACCACCACTTGATTTGCAATGGGCGTATCATTTGCATAGGTACTAGTTAAAGCATCAGCATCTGGGCCATCTATGCTCACCCCTGTTTTGTCAACTGCTTCTGCGGTATCTCCCCAAATGACATAGTCAAGGTCAATTACTAAATCGGTTGTACCATCCCAATAAAAAAGAATAGCGACTTCGCCACTGTTGGTTAAACCACCTTGGCCGTTTATAGAACCTTGAAGTCCTTCAAGCATATCTGGGATAGCATCTGCCGCACTTCCATCTTCATACAGCTCGTAGGTTGGATTCGTTCCATAAGTTGTATTATAATTATTCGAACCACTAATAGCAAGTGTTTGGTATTCTCCAGCCCCAATTGTCGCACCAATTGGGAAACGTGCTAAAAAGTCTCCAAAACCACCACCCCCAGCGTTGGCTCCTGTAACAATGTTATAATAGTATGTAGCAGTGGTTCCTGCAAATGTTGCATCGGTAATATATACGTCTGTTAAATCTACTGTTGTCGAGTTAGGGTTATATATTTCTATAAACTCTCCAGCTGTTGGTGTTATCGTAATTTCACTAATTAGTAATGGAAGCACATCGCTTACAGCTCCTTTAATGGTAATATCGTCAATGCCCATAGGTTCAGAACCACTAGGGGATCCAGCCCAGCTCAAACGAATGCTCACTGAAGCAGCTGTCGTGCCGTTTAATAGAGTAGATGTATAGATATCAAAAGCACCGGTGGTCGGATTGGATTTGTCCAAAAATCCAGCAGCCGTAGGACTACCATCTATAAACAATTCTAATGGATCATTTAATTGTGGTACAAGACCTCCATCTAGTGCACGATATATTTTTGAAGCACTCTCGTTTGTTCTTGCTCTAAACAGTTCTTGAAATGCACCGCCGTCTACAGAAGCTTCAATAATAAAACCATCACTAGAACTGGCTTCAAAATCACCAATAGCGGCAAGGTTAATCTCTATAGAACTTAATGTTGCAGCACCCCAGCCGTTAAAAGTCCAAGTTGCGTTATTTGACGCGCCTGGCACACCATCTGCATCGTTTAACGCAAAAAAAGCTGTTGAGTTTTGACCAGAAAGTCCAGAAGTATCACCAGGAAAGTTACTTCCCAATCGTGCACCACTTACATCAGCATCAGTATCATCCGCAACATCAAACGGCATTCCAGTGCCGCCTGACTGACCATCTACACGTCCAAATACATCACCTCCAGTTCCCCCTGAAACGCCAAAATCAGATACGTTTGCTGTGGAATTGAGGTTTATCGAGTTGCCATCGAAATCTTCAAACCCTAAGGTCGTTTGTGCGAGCGTTGCCGTCACACAAAAAAATAAGATGAATAAATAGCATAAGGGTAGTTTTCTTTTCATTTTGAATTTTTTCTAAAAATTTAGTGAACGCCTAATTATTATTATTTAGCAAAGCCTATTGCATTCAAAAATATAGCTATTGCGTTAAAAATTATTGGAAGTAACAGAAGGTTAACCTAGAGTTAATATTTGGGTGTTTTTGAGATACTACTTTGATTTTTAGGTGTCACATTTAAAAAAAAGACAGCGAATTTTTGAGATTTATAATTGCATAATATTTCAAATCACTTTAAATCCTAAAGCTATAGATACACTATTGATCCTTTTTTCGTCATCTAGGATACAATCACGATTGCCGTTCAGACCAATTGAGTCGTTCGGGAGTCTTGATATTTTGATTAGTTGACGCCATGCTTGATTAAATATGAACCACCTTTTCTTATTTTAGAAACGAATTTGTTTCAAGAGCTGATCAAAATAGCACATCGTAAAATTCCGGCTAAAGGCAATTGGCCTAAATAAGCATTATTTACAGGTCGTCAGTCAAGGGCAATAATTTATTGATTAACATAAACCGCACTAGTGCTAGAACTTGTTAACCAGCGAATTCCTGTGTTCGATACCTTTTCAAATTTGTAAGATGTAATGCTGCTGGATATAGTAATGTCTGTTATGTCTTACTTTACATCAAGAAAAATGCCTGTTCCTTCAACATTACGGAGTTGTTCTTTATTACAACTTTGACTAGCTAAAAAGAGAATACAGACATCATCAGCTGCAAACCTGAAGCCTGATTGAGTTCCTGCCCCCTCTAGCAGTCAAGTTCCTTGAATCCAACCTAGAGGGTTTATTGACAAGTTGCTTGAAGAGTAAGTGCTGTCATCAGATGAAGAGCAAGAACAAAAAAGGATTGTCAGAAAAATAATTACGGTAAACTTCTTCATATTAAAAGGAAAAGCACATCTATTAACAACCTTAAAAACCCTATGTTTATTTAGTAAAATAAAGACCCCCTAACTCATAATCAGAAAGTCCCTGGTTCGAGCCCAGGTGGGCCCACAATATCCACCTCAACGCAAGTTGTGGTTTTATTGTGCTTGTAAATTAGATAGTGATTTTTAGAACGTCCCAGCTGGGCGAGAAGCCTGTGCCGCTTGACAAGCTAAGCCCAGGGTCTATTCCGCTTTATCGGAATGGGCCGACAAGAAAAACCTCAACGCAAGCTGGGTTTTTATGTCCTACGTTTATAAGATTAATACTTAAAGACGCCGCTATTTTAGAGTTGTGAGAAATAGTTTTTGAACTCCTTCTCTAGTTGCCTCTCAATTCCTTCATTTGCATTTCCAGCATAGCAAGTTTATCCTCAAAACTATCTGACAGATCTGGGATTCTTCTAAAAAACACATAACGCACGCGCCACAATTGCTTTACTTGCTTTTTATCAATGCAAATATCTTCGATTTTTTTATGATCTGCACGTAGGACAAGCCCTTTACTTGTAACGTAAAGTCGGCGCAGGATAAGTTCCTTATGGGTTACCGCTAGCACGATGGTACCGTTGTTTAATTTGGCAATAACATTCTTAGGAACCTTCTCTCCTATCACCACATCTTTAGGATACAAGCCTTTATCATGGCTAGTCATTTCTAGACTGGTAACGGTATACCCTATAAATTCTTTTTCGGTATTCAGCGGCAGACTAAGCTTTGGTAAATCTGCTAGAAAAGCTTCATTATCGTAATATTCTATATAATCTTCAACTGTTTTTTCTGTGATACAAGGAATTTGTGCAAACTGTTCTCTGGCTAATTCTTCTGGTGTTAAAGCAAGGCTGTCATTAAATTTTAACAACTGATTTACGGTTAATTCTGCCGTAAGTATATCATCTATAGCAATGCTAAAATAATTAGCAATTAAAATAATAGTATCTATTTTAGGCTCACTTCTTCCTTCTTCATAAGCCCCTAAAGTACCTCTCTTTAAGTCAAATAGATCTGCAAAAGCCTGTTGACTCAAGCCCCTTACCCCTCGTATCTTTTTAATGTTTTTTCCAAAAAACGACATTATGTTGCTAATTTTATTTGCAATTAGGAATTTTTATGTATATTTACACTAACAATATTAGCTAAATGTTTTTGTTTAAACTAATATGTTGAGCATTCTTTCTCGAGATAAAGCGTCTTAAGAAAGTCCCCCTCAAAAAAAGCAACTGTAAAATAGGCCATTTTATAGTTCATAGTACTTTCACCGAGCACTTCAAAGTGAGAAAAACAACCAACAAAAAAAGGGCCCACATTTATGACCTTAAAACTAAAAACCTATGACTCCTATAATTGTTTGCATTATTGAAATCGCTTTTCAGATTTTAGTGGGATAGAACTAAGCTTTTTCGTAATATTAAACCTACAATAAAAACCTATGAATAATTACTTCAATACTATAAAGGAATACTTGTTACAACTAGACTTTGATATCATTAGAGAAAATCCCAAGAATGGAATTATGGTGATAGAAAAAGAAAGTGCCGGTGTTAAAAATATGATCTTAGGAATTGCTCCGCCCATTTTAATCATGGAGCAATACATTTTTAAAATCAATAATAAGAACGAAGAAGTGTTTAAAAGCCTGCTACAAAAAAACCGTGATATTATTCATGGTGCCTTTGTACTGGATGAAAGTGGTACTAAAGTCATTTTTAGAGACACCCTTCAAATCGAAAACCTTGACCTTAACGAACTGGAAGGTACACTCAACTCTCTGAGTTTATTAATGAGTGAATACTCCGATCATATAATTAAATTTTCAAAATACTAAAAACATATACTATGAACATATTTAAAAGAATATTCAAAATAGGAGAAGCACAAGCAAACAAAGCCGTGGACAACCTAGAAAGCCCAATCATCATGACCGAGCAAGGTATACGTGATATGAAAGCAGACCTTAATAAAAGTATAGAAGCGATGGCGCAAGTAAAAGCTCTTGCTATACGTTCTAAAAATGAGCGTGATGAGCATGAAGCAAAAGCAAAAGATTATGAATCTAAAGCCATGCTTATTCTTAAAAAAGTACAGGCTGGTAACATGGAAGTTGCTGATGCCGATAGGCTTGCTAAAGAAGCGCTTGCCAAAAAAGAAGAAGCACAACAACACGCAAACAAAACCAGTGCCGACACAGAAAAGTTTGACAAAAATGTATCTCAATTAAAAGATACCATTGAAACCATAAAAGGAAACATCAACAACTGGGAAAACGAGTTAAGGACTCTTAAAGCAAGAGTAAAAGTGAGCGATGCGACTAAAAATGTCAATAAACAAATGGCAGAATTAGACAGTGCTGGAACGGTGAGCATGCTGGAGCGTATGAAAGAAAAAGTAGCTCAAGATGAAGCTCTTGCTGAGGCTTATGGGGATCTCGCCACCACTAAGAAGTCTATAGATGAGGAGATAGATGCTGCTGCAGATACCACTGAGGCAAAACTAGATGATGATCTTGCAAAGCTTAAAGAGCAGTTGGGAATTACAAAAGATGAAGCCTAAGGGCAGATCGCAGTCGAGCAGGTAATGCTGAGAAAGCAGCCTTATCTTTTCATCTAAAAACCAACTATGAATAACATCAATTTTAAATGTGTCAAATGTGGTCATAACGATTATGAAACCGGAGAAATGCGCGCCACTGGTGGAACCCTCTCTAAAATATTTGACGTACAAAATAAAAAGTTCTCTTATGTAGCCTGTGCCCGTTGTAAATACACCGAGTTTTATAAAGCAAGTACAGGAGCTTTAAGTAATCTATTTGATTTCTTTACGAACTAAAAACCATTAAACACCAACCAACCTTGGAAAACTATTTCAACATATTATTCTCTGAAGTGAACATCGCACTTACCCTGCTGTTGATCATTCTTATTATTTATTGGCTAGCCACTATGATTACCGGGATCGATTTTGACCTGGATATTGACGTGGACATAGACGTAGATGTGGATGTGGATCTTGACCCAGGTATCGAAGGTGGTAATATGGATTTCCAAGACGTTGCAAATGCCGAAGTAGACCGCGACCATGTCGTTAACAAACGCACCAGAAAACTCAAATGGTGGCAAATATTTTTGATCTATTTCAACTTCGTGGGATTGCCGTTCATGTTCACCTTTACCTTTTGGATTTTTTTATGGTGGATGATTTCTTTGCTTACTACATCCATAACGGGTAGTTATGATAACAGTTTTGGCTATGCCATTGTATTAGTGGCATTTATACCAGCGCTTATTTTAACTAAAATAGTGACCACTCCTTTCAAGTCCTTTTTCAAAAATTTAAATAAAGACGGGGATAAAGCCGCCGACTTTTTAGGCCGTAAAGCCCTATTATTGTCTTCGATTTCTGGAGATAAGTTAGGAAACGCAGAAGTTATGGCAGACGGTAATGTGATGAGTATTTATGTGAAATCATTAGATGGATCAAAGTTAAGCTTTCGCGAAAGCGTGCTTATCATCAAGCAATCAGACGATAAAAACTATTTTTTAGTGAGTAAAGAGTAAGGGCGGAAAACATACCGCCAAATAAACCCAGTAACCGCGGAACACATCCGCCAAAACAATAAACCCAAAAATAACTATGGACCAAATACCAGGATTATTAGTCACAGGAGTAGGTATCTTCCTTTTCCTTATTATCGTTTACTTCGCTATCATTGCGATGTTTTACAAAAAAGTACATCAAGGACAGGCGCTAGTACGTACCGGTTTTGGGGGTACTAAAGTCGCCACAGATAAAGGACTTTATGTGGTACCCGTATTCCACCGTGTGGAAACTATGGATATTTCTGTAAAGAAAATCCAAATTGAACGTATGGGCGTAGAAGGTCTTATTTGTAAAGACAACATGCGGGCCGATATTAAAGTGGCGTTTTTTGTACGTGTGAATAATGACGTAGAATACATCAAAAAAGTGGCTCAAACCATAGGTGTAGCTCGTGCCTCTAGAAAAGAAACACTGGAAGATCTTTTTGAAGCAAAGTTCTCTGAGGCGTTAAAAACCGTAGGTAAGAAATTTGAATTCATCGATCTTTATGAAGCACGTCGCGAGTTTCGTGGCGAGATTGTAGATATTATCGGTACCGATTTGAACGGGTATACACTAGAAGATTGTGCAATCGATTACCTAGAACAAACGTCCTTAACACATTTAAAACGAGATAATATCTTGGATGCTGAAGGTATCAAGAAGATTACAGAATTAACTGCTGCACAAAACATCAAGTCGAATTTAATTACTCGAGATGAAGAAAAAACCATCCGTAAGCAAGATGTTGAGGCTCGTGAAGCCATTCTAGAACTGGACAAACAACTGGCCGAAAAAGAAGAGCAACAAACACGTGAGATTGCAAATATCAAATCTCGTGAGGGAGCTCAAATTTTAAAAGTAGCCGAAGAAGAACGGCTCAAGTCAGAAACCGCCCGGATTGCAACCACAGAAAAAGTGCAAGTTGCTGAAGAAAACATGCAACGTCAGATTATTATTGCTGAAAAAAACAAGCAACGTACAGAGGCTGTTGAAACAGAGCGCGTAGAAAAAGACCGCATGCTGGAACTAACGGAGAGAGAAAGAGTCGTTACTCTAGCTCAAATCGAGAAAGAAAAAGTAGTCGAAGTAGAGAAAAAGAACATTCAAGACGTGATTAGAGATCGCGTGATTCTTGAAAAAGGGGTGGTAGAAGAACAGGAAAACATGAAAGACATTGAAGCTTTCAAAACTGCAGACCGTATCAAACAAGTGACAATTACAAATGCTGAAGCTCGTGCACAAGACGAATTGATACGCATCACCATAGCTGCAGAGGCTTCTAAACAAGCTGCAGTTCAAAAAGCCGAAGAAATTAATATAGAAGCGCTTGCCAACAAAGAAGCTAGTGAAAAAGAAGCAGATGCACGTAAGACTCTTGCTGAAGCAACTGCCAAAGAAGAAGCAACTGTAGGACTTTCTGAAGCACAAGTAATGCATGCAAAAGCTGAGGCCAGTGAGCGTCAGGGAATTGTAGATGCATTGATCATCCAGAAAAAAGCAGAGGCTGAAGCACACGGAATTACCGCAAAAGCAGCCGCAAAACTTCAAGACGGACTTGCTGAAGCTAAGGTTATTAAAGAAAAAGCCCTTGCTGATGCCGCTGGAATTGAAGAGAAAGCAAACGCCATGAAGAAATTAGATGGTGTAGGTAAAGAACACGAAGAATTCAAACTACGTCTCGATAAAGAACTTCAAGTAGATTTAGCACAAATCAACATCCAAAAAGATATTGCAGACGCACAAGCACAAGTAATAGGAGATGCATTGAGAGCTGCTAAAATTGATATAGTAGGTGGTGAGACCATGTTCTTTGAACAAATAATAGGTCAAATAACTAAAGCAAAAGGTTATGACAGACTTGTACGTCACTCTGAAACAGTATCTGAAGTAAAAGATGCTATTCTAGGAAGCGATGATGTAAAAGGAAATTTATTGGATAAAGTAAAAGACTTTGCCGATAAGTACAATATCAGTTCTGAGGACATCAAGAACCTAACCATCGCAAACCTGTTGAGCAATCTACAAAACAAGTCTAACGACGGCGAGGAACAAAACATGTTGAGCAACCTAATGAACCTTGCAAAAGGAATGGGGCTTTCTAATAAAAAACTGGATAGTTTAAAGTAGAACTTTTAGGGCCCTACACTGTTCTTTCTTAGGAAAGAACAGTGTAGGGCTATCCGGTATATTCCCGAAGAAATATCGGGAGATGCCACTGCTATCCCTAGCGCAAGACATTTGTTTACGAGTAGCTCTCCGCATGCCAAAGTAAAGCACAAACAATGAAAAAGCACAACCGCAAATCCATACGTCTCAAAGGTTACGACTACACATCTATAGGTAGGTATTTTGTGACTATCGTTGTGCGTAATAGATGGCGACTGTTTGGAAAAGTAGTAAATGGTGAGATGGCTTTAAATACGTTTGGAGAAATTGCAGAACGTGAATGGGTCCATACATTAAGGTTGCGCAATAACTTATCTTTAGGTGCATTTATGATCATGCCAGATCATATTCATTTTGTGGTTAATATAGAAGTTGCCATAAATCAAACTGAACATGCTCCAGAAGAACTGGAACGTCGTGCGGGTGCTGTAAAAGGAAAAGACATTTGTAAAGAAGGTTCTTTGGGAAGTCTGGTAAGAGGTTATAAAGCAGCTGTAACTAATCAAATTAAAACTTTGATATATGCACAGAAAGAAAATAAATCTGACTTATCAGAATCCGCTTTTACCGAGCTGAATCTGCTTATCAGAAAAATCGATCTAAAAAAGACCCTCTGGGTACGCAATTACCACGAAATAATCATCAGAGATCAACGCGCTTATCTCAACATAAGCAAGTACATCAATAATAATCCTAAAAAATGGGATGAAGATCTCAAGAAAAAACTAGGACTACATGAGTGACACCATAAAAGGGCGCGATGCGTCGCGCCCAAACAGCGATGCGTCGCGCCCAAACAGCGATGCGTCGCACCCAAAAAGTGATGCGTCGCGCCCAAACAGCGATGCGTCGCGCCCAAAAAGCAATGCGTCGCGCCCAAACAGCGATGCGTCGCGCCCAAACAGCGATGCGTCGCGCCCAAAAAGCGGCAACTCAAGCCCCACAGACACTACCCAACTGGACTCAGGAACTTACGAGATCATCCAGAGCCGACTGCTCAAGCAAAAGAACGACTTGCAGCAACGTCTCCATGCGCTGGATGAAGAAAGGAAAAAAGTCTTCGGTTCGCTAGAAACAAGGTTGATTGCAAACGATCGTGTGAATACAGAAAACAACTGTATCGCTCGTGACATTGTGACGATTGGGAACTACAGTGTTTTCGGTTATAACGTTCACTTTGGATTGCGTACGGAGGTCCACTTAAGTGACGTATTTAGTATCTATGAATTTCATCGTGATGGCAGCGCTGGTGATGCGTTACGCGTTAGCGAAAGCGGAAACAAACTCCACCTCATCACTGATCCCACATTTCAAACCGACTTTGAAAATCTTTACAAATACTATCGCAACACAATCTTTTCCAAATTTGCGATTATGGGGAATTACCTGCATATGGTATTCCAACTCAGTGATTCCGTTACTGATATCAAGACTTTTAAGTGGTTGATTACAGAAAATGAATTGCAATATATAGACAACCGTAGTGAGCACGAATATCGTTATCCTGCGCAATATGGTTTCCAGTGGAAAGAAGCTGGACGCGATAACCAGCGCAATGGTATTCATGCGCATATATCCATTTTAGACAAGGTTTTTGTAGAAACAATAGGTGGCGATTTAACCATAAAAGTAGAGGATAATACAGATGATGGTCAAGGAATTTATAGGGAAAATGTAGCGCATCGTGACCAGACCCTAGATGATGGACAGTACCGCTATGCCGACTTAGACAATTTGATTGTTCTAGAAATCAAACCCTTTCAAGAAGAGCCCCGCTATTTTGTCTATAATCACAAAATCAAAGCAGTAGAAAGAATAGACAGCATTGCACAGGCTGCCGTATTGTTGCCTGATGGTCAGGGAATTATTTTCCCTAGCGGATTTTACCTGCAAACAGGAGCGTATAACGTCTTCCCAAATGGCGCTGGTGAATTAAAATTCCAACAAAAAATCGCGTCACCTAATGGAGAAGACCACTTGTACGTATTTTATAATCCGCAAAAGGCGCTGTACGTGTTGATGTCTTATAATGTGATCGATCAGACTGTGAAAACACCTATTGTTTGCAGTGGTTTTACGATTTTGGAACAAGGTGAATTGTGTTATTTCCGCACGGGAGATGAGCAAACTAAACACCACATGATGCAAATTTGGCAAACACCTTATTTGAAAGGTGATATTATGCCGTCTGAGCATCAAGACACCATGTTGTATAAGATAGGCAATAAGGATATTGTAAAAGCAATGGCAGAGTCTAATGAGCTGCTCACGCTGTTAAATAAAGAAGATAGTTACGGCGGTTTATATGATGATATGGCTCGTGTCTCTAAAGATATTTTAGATGCTTATTATTGGCTTTCAGAAGAAGAGACACAACAAATCAACTTACCTCTCGCCGAAATCAATAAAGCATCCAATGCTGCCATTGACGAGTTTGAGAAAGTGAAACAGCTGCGCAAACAAGCGACTGCAGATACTAAAGAGATTTCTAAAAAAGCAGAGGAGCTTTTTGGAAAAGTTAAAAGCACCTCGTTCAAATCCGTTAATGATTTTGTAAAACTATTAACCCAGCTACGTAGTTTGCGTGGTGAGGCTATAGGTTTGTACGAGATACGCTATGCAGATAAGGCTTTTATTAAAGGAATCGAGGAACAAATCGTGGAGCAAAACGAGTTGATCTCACGTCGTGCAGTGACCTTTTTGTTAGATGATAAAGCACTAGCGCCTTATCATAATGCGGTTCATGAAAAGCAGCAGGTTCTTAATGCTACTAAGAAAGTGATAGAGATCAAGAATCTTGAAAAAGAAGTCAATCAGATTGCTGAAGATTTAGAGCTGTTGATTGAGATCGTTTCTAATCTAGAAATAGAAGACACTTCCCATTCTACCAAAATCATTGAGAATATCTCCTTGATTTTTGCGACCATCAACCAGGTAAAAGCAGCGATTAAGAACAAAATCAAAACCGTAGGTAAAAAAGAAGCTCAAGCAGATTTTGCTGCGCAATTAAAATTGATTGATCAAAGCATTATCAATTACTTGGACATTGCCAGCACACCAGAAAAATGCGACGAATTCCTGACTAAAGTTTCCATTCAGTTAGAAGAACTAGAAGGAAAGTTTGCCGATTTTGAAGAGTACATTACGGAGATTATTGAAAAACGTGAAGAAGTTTACGCTGCTTTTGACAATCGTAAAAGTAGTTTGTTAGAGGCACGTAACAAAAAAGCTCTTGCCTATCAAAATGCTGCAGAGCGTATCCTAAAAGGGGTGCAGAAACGGGCGCAATCCTTAGATAGTATCACGGAGATCAATGGGTATTTTGCCAGTGATCTCATGATCAATAAGGTGCGGGATATAGTCGTGCAATTAAAAGAGCTAGACGACGCTGGTAAAGCTGAAGGTATTGAAACGGCACTTAAAGTCGCTCGTGAAGATGCCTTGAGGAAACTCAAGGATAAAAAGGAGCTGTATGAAGATGGTGATAACATCATCAAGCTAGGGAAACATAAGTTTGGTGTCAATAAACAGCAGCTGGATCTCACCATTGTTGTCAAAGATAATGGGTTGTTTTACCACCTTACAGGAACTGATTTCTATCAAGAATTGCATAACGAAGTCTTGACACAATCAAAAGATATCTGGAATCAAGAGTTGGTTTCTGAGAATGGACAAGTCTACAGATCTGCCTACCTCGCCTATTCTATTTTCAAATCTGGTGATAAGGACACCATGAGAACCGTGAGCCCTGCAAATTTACTGAGCCATGTTCAGGAACTTGCTAGTGGAAACTATTCTGGTGGATATGTCAAAGGGGTTCACGACCATGATGCCGCTCAAATTTTAAGTGTTTTACTACATAAAGATCACGATCTAGGCTTACTAACCTATTCGCCAAGTATAAGAGCGCAGGCACAGTTTTTCTGGAATAGTTTTGACTCGATGCGCCGCGTGCGCACCAACCGTATTTTAAAAAGTGCTGGTGAAGTATTAGCTGTTTTTGAAGACAGTAAGGAATATGATTTTATAGTGGAAGAGTTGGCTGCTGAAGTTTATAAATGGCAACCGCAGTTCGAGAGCCTCACTGCTCGCAAGGAAAAATACGACACTTCTATACAAACAACACAGTTCGAGAGCCTCACTGCTCGCGATATTGCAAGTTATTTATTTAACGAGCTGAAAGACAACGATCACTTTACTGTTAGCGCAAGTGCCATTCAATTAAAAGAGGCTTTTGAGAAAAAAATAAAATCTCAAAATGCCGACTTAAAATTCAAAAAAAGCTTAGAAGCTTGTGAGGACGAAAAATCTAAAGTGGAACTGGTACGGCATTGGGTTTCCGCTTTCGCGAAAGCGCACTTCGACAAGCTCCATGTGACGGACCAAAATTGGATACCCTACATCAATGAATGCGTAGCAAATATCCTTTACGGAGAACTGACGGCAGATAAAACGGTAGCCATTTCACCAAGTCAGAAAGTGAGTGCCTTAAAAGGTTCTCATAGCAGCATCGATGAAGGCGAATTCGTTTTTAACTACCACGATTTTGTAGCGGCACTAGAACATTTTGTAAGCATAAAAGTACCTGCTTATACTACTTTTAGAAAAGCAAAACACCAAGTAACCGAAGACTTAAAAGAGTCTTTGCGACTAGAAGAATTCAAACCTCGAGTGTTGAGTTCTTTTGTACGTAACAAGTTGATCGATCAGGTATATTTCCCGTTGATAGGAGATAATCTTTCCAAACAATTAGGAGCTGTAGGCGATACAAAACGCACCGACCGCATGGGGTTATTGCTGTTGATCTCACCACCTGGTTATGGTAAAACGACCTTGATGGAATATGTGGCCAACCGATTAGGCCTGATATTTATGAAGATCAACGGGCCGGCAATAGGTCATGACATTACCTCTGTAGATCCAGAAGCAGCAACTAATGCCGCGACAAGAGAAGAACTCAAAAAGCTCAACCTCGCTTTTGAAATGGGCGATAATGTCATGCTATATCTAGATGATATCCAGCACTGTAATCCTGAGTTTTTACAAAAATTCATCAGCCTGTCTGATGGAACGCGTAAGATTGAAGGAGTTTATAATGGAAAGCCGAAAACTTATGATTTACGCAGCAAGAAATTTTGCGTGATCATGGCTGGTAATCCCTACACAGAAAGTGGTGATAAATTCCAGATTCCAGACATGCTTGCCAACCGTGCCGATATTTATAACCTTGGTGATATCATAGGAGATACCGCTCATTTATTTGAATTGAGTCTGGTGGAAAACGCACTGACTAGTAATCCTGTGTTACAGCAATTGAGTAATAAGCACTTTGATGATGTGTATGCTTTAGTAGATCGCATTCAAAATGGAGGGCTTCAAGATACCTCAGCCGTCGCAGATATGGAGCTAAAAGGAAACCACAGCAATCAAGAAATAACCGATTATGTGGCTGTGCTGGAGAAAGTACTGAAGATAAGAGATACCGTTCTTAAAGTAAATGAGAACTACATCGCCAGTGCCGGAATGGAGGATGCTTATCGTACCGAACCTAGTTTTAAACTACAAGGTTCTTATAGAGATATGAATAAATTGGTTGCAAAAGTGGTTCCTATCATGGACGATAAAGAATTGCAAACGCTGCTATTATCTCATTATGAAAGTGAATCTCAAACACTAACCAGCGCTGCCGAAGCCAATCTTTTAAAATACAAAGAACTGGTACAAACCATCACTACAGAAGAACGACAACGATGGAATGATATCAAGGGTATTTTTGCCAAAAACAACAAGCTCAACGGCCTAGGCGGGCAAAATCAAATGTCACAAGTATTGAGTCAAATGATGGATTTCTCTGAGAACTTAGAAGGAATTAAAGAGGTGTTGAAGAATGGGCTTTCTAAGTAATGACGACGGGACAGGTTGACGATTGTCGATCAATATAGTATGTTTAAAAGTGCGAATTAACATTCGTAGCTTTGATGTTTTTTGTGGCATTCTCTCCAAATATTTTAAGATTTGACATACCAACAATTCGTGTTGGCATGGTCTAAATCTGTTCTCCTTGTTAATCCTGAGAATAGTAACTAGCGCTATCTTTAGCAGCCAAAACGGCCAAGACAAATACTTGACATGTTGGTTATAGAAAAGTGACTATTAAAGTAAAACTCTATCTAAAATTATTAATACTTTTACTAAGAATTAGAATTAAAGACTGTGAGACTATGTTTTATTTTGACCTGCTTCTTGATCATTTCATGTTCAAGTGATAATCTCCAAAAAAGATCAGGTGGTTTAATATCAATTACTTATACCAGTGGTTCAAGCATTCCATTTGATGTAGATGGCAAATTCACAGGTATTTATGATGCAAATGGAACAATAGTAAAACAAGTATCTTATGATAATCAAAATAGAGTCATTACTCTAGAAGATTTTACCGCGGGAATTACTTGTAACATTATATATCACAGTAATGGACTCATTGACACTTTTTACGGAGCAAGTCTAAGTTATAATATGGATTTTGATTCTTATAAAAATCTGTACCGTTATGATGAAGAGTTAAGTGATCCTAATCGTGCTTGGTACGAAACTAGAGGTCACTATTTTACAAATACGTAAGATTCTGATGCTATTTCTAATTATGAAGATAGAGCTAATATGACTACAATAGATCTTGTTCAGAATACAACAACTATAAATTTACAACTTTTAACGCATAGATATTACACAAAAGGAGTAGGCGACATAACTAGCTTATCTGTTGAGAATAGTTCTTTTAATTATAATTATACCAGCAGTATAAATCCAGCATATCAGGAAATGACAAACATTAAAGATATAGTAGCCTTTGTGGAAGACAGGAACAATATAGAGCTAGAACAGTTTATTTTACCGATACTTATGCTTAGTTCAAATTTAATAAACGATACTTATGAATTAAGTGGCCCACCAGGAACGAGTACATACTTTTATGATTTTGATTCTCAAAATAGACTGTCCACTAGTTATTTAGAGTATACCGAATCTAATACGTTCCTAACGCCTAGAAGTATTTTAGCTACATATGATTACTTTTAATTTATATGTAAAAGTCTACATCTCTTGAGTTGTTTAATAACAACCAGGTCTTAAATAGCGTTTAATTAAAAGACCAAAAATTCCAAAACAAATACTTGGCATATCGGTTATCGAAAAAGTGTAATTTCAAAAAATTTACATTTATATGTGCGGACTTAGATCCGAACATATAAATAATTTAGAAGGTTTAAAAAGGTTTTCTCGTCCCGTTTCTAGCACCGTTTTACCTTTCCGACCAAATTTCCGTAAACTCCAATTTGCCCACCTTTCCTTTAATAAGGAAAGGAGCTACTGGTTTTTTGGTTCATTAAAAAATTTATTACGATCGAATCAAAGGAGGAGGCTATCGAAATCGGCACAATTTGAAGATTGAACTGGTTAAACAGCCTTCAACATTTCCATAAGATCCTGCTCGGTATCTTTTCCTTTATCCTTGTTGTACCAATTCTGAAGCACTTGTTTAAATTCTGGTAAAAGTTCGCCTTTCGAGGCTTTTTCTTCAGCGACTAACTGTGTGGCTTTAGTAGGTCGTGGCCCCCAAGTGGTAATAGGTAGGTCCGTATTCTTGTCTATTAAAAGAAGCTTTGCTATGGAGCGAGCGCCATTTGTTAGAAAGTGATCCATCAACAATGGGTTTTCATCTCTTAGGACCACTTTAAAATCGATTCCAGCGGCTTCGGCAACTTTGTTCATCATGGGCATGGTTTGAGCCGCATCACCACACCAACTTTCGGTAATGATGAGAAAATAAACCTCTTTATGAAAAGCACTTAAAAATTCTTGGTGCTTTGTTAAGAGCTTCAAAGTTTTATCCAATCGCTTCATGCGTTGATTATTGAGTGCTGTATATTCTGCTAGGGCTTCTGTAACCTCGTCGCCGCTATTAGTTCCATTTACGGTATGTGCTTCTACAAAAGCTCTATATTGTTGGTAAGAGATAGCTTGATCTACTGCTGCTTTAATGATTTGTTGTAATTCCATAAGGCAAAAATATACACATCTGCACCGTTGATTGAGATAAAATAGTCCTAATTTCTAGTCCATTTTTCCTTAAAAGACCCGCTAGGCTGTTGCAGTAACTCTAAAGTAACCTCATAAATGGGCTTTTTCTGCATTTTAGCTTTTAGATAGGCATAAAAGCTCATGACAAAAATATCCTCTCGAGCGGCAGTTTTCCATTCAAAGGCTTGTTGCACCTTATTTTGAAAACTCTCCTCAGTAATCTCATAAGGATGATCGTAATGTCTTTGCAATAACTTTATAAACACTAGGACACGTTGTTCGTTCAAGTCTTCTAGTCGTCCTTTAAAACGTCTTATAAAGCTCCTCATTTTTGAAGCAACCAAATCTGGTTGTTGTAATTCTATGTAAATCAGAATTTCTAGGATGTTCTTTTGTATCACCCATAATGCCCCTTCTTTTTTCTCATAAAACGGATCGCTATGATAAAAATCGTTCATCTTTTTACGTGCTCTAATAAAATCTTGTTGCTGAAACAAAAACGTAATATAAACCAGTTGTGCAGATAAATCTGGCTTTTGAATTTGCTGTATTTCTTCCAAAGCTCTTACAGGATCGCCAGTATAATTATGGTTCAACGCCTGTAGCAAAAGAGCACGTCCTAAAAACTGCTTTTTATAGGTTCCTTTTTGCTTCTGCATTTCTACCTGCAGCTTACCTACTAGCCTTTGGGATCGTATAAAATCCTTGTTCCTAAAACAGGTTCCTGCCATAAGGTAAAGGATCTCTAAATGATAATACAAATGCTTATCTGCCAGGTGTTTTTTCTTTTCTACGATATCATAGATATGATTCATAAAAATGGAAACCCCTGCGTAATCTGATGTTAAAGTTGCTGCATCTGTTACAACACGCATTAATTGATAAAGCGACTTAAAAGACAAGTTTTGATCTATAGAAATATCAAAAACGGCTAGTTGCTGTTTGATCACTTGATATACATTTGTAGGGTGGGCTTTTAAAGTTTTTTGAAGGGTCGCATAGACCATCACTAATCTGGACTCGATCAAGTATCTTTTTTCATTCTCCTGATAAGCCGTTATGATTTGTTCTAAAGTTGTTTTAGGGTCTAGGTGTGCGTATGGTACATGAGTATAATAGATCTCTTGCAGAATAGCGTATGATTCTAAAGATAGTGCCTTGACAGTAGCTTTTTTCAATGTTTTGAATCCTATGGAATATTGTTCTCGTTCTAAAAAAATTCGGGCTGCCAGGACTAATTTAAAAAGTTGCATTTCTTCCTGTGAGTCGCTAGAGAAGCCTCGGGTCGCTGTAAAGTCTACAAGGTTTTCTTTTAACCGGTTTTGAAGTGCATGCAAAGCGTTTTTATTGGCCTTCCGATAAATTTTTACATCGAGATCTATTCGTACACCTTTGCGTAAGAGTTGAAATAATTGGATGTTTTTTACATCTGTTCGTTGGTTTTTCGCTTTCGCGAAAGCGAGAAAAGCACCCACCTCATCACTACTTAAAGAACTTATTAATGTATTTAAATCGTTCATCTATTTAGTTTAAAACACTGATTTGTAGTGATTAGTTATATTTAATTATTATTTCAATCGTAAGGATAAGTCAAAAATAGGTTATTGATAAGTAAGATCCTGCCACATATTTGCAGTATCAAAACAAACAAAAATGGAACATCAAGTAAATTACAACACCAAAAAAAAAGAAGTCCAAAAACCAGAGGCTTTTACTGGAAAACCAACAGCAGCATTTATAGCTGCATCATGGACAGCACTACTCGTGGGAATGGTTTCCTATTGCGTAGGCTTGTGGCGATCTGATATGCTTCTCAACGAGCGTGGGTATTATTTTGTCATCCTGCTCTTTGGACTGTTCTCTGTGATTTCTGTACAAAAAGCGGTTAGAGACAAGCAGGAAGGAATAGCAGTAACTGACCTGTATTACGGTATCAGCTGGTTTGTAAGCATTGCGTCCATCGTACTGCTCGTGATAGGCTTGTGGAATGCCGATTTATGGCCTAGTGAAAAAGGATTTTACGGCATGTCCTTTTTATTGAGCCTATTTGCCGCCATTGCAGTACAAAAGAACACGAGAGATGTGACCTTTATAGACGAAAACTGGAAGTGATAAGAAATGACAATGACCTAGTGATCGCTAGTGAATGAAACACACTGTTTTTTGTCTTGGTTTATAAAATCCCCTTGACGATCCTGATAACCAATTAAATAAAAACCACCAAAATTATTATAATTATGAAATTAAACAACTTATCTGCCTTTATAGCCATTTCAATTCTCGGAATGTTATCTATAATACTACCCATATTTATTCTAGGGGATTTAAAACCCTATGAATCCCCTTTATTCCCTTTAATTAGAACTGGAATTGAAGGGATGTCAATCTACAGTTTAAGCTTTCTTTTCTTATCGGGTTTTATTATTAAATAGTTAAGTAAGGCCTCTTTTTGGAAAATTGGATTAATGAGTATGGCTTTATTTCCATTAGCTACTTTCTGTGAAATGATCTTCGATTCGACTTCTCATAATATGTTTCCATTTGAATTCATATTCTATGCTATTTATACAATTCCAGCAATAATAGGAGCAGCTGTATCTCAAGTTATAAAACGTTTTGTTATAAAAAAGAAGTAAATACAGGCTACAACAAAATGTAAAAACAATAGGCCATTGCAGTACAAAAGAACACGAGAAATATTACATTTATAGATAAAAACTAGAAGTGAAAATAGTTAGGAGTGAAGTGATATAAAAAAATTAGATCATTAAAGTAAGAACAATGAAAAAGTATCAAGGCCTACTAATCGCAAGTATTTTGAATGCTGTATTCTTTGTCTGGGTTTATATCGTACAGATTTATGAAATAAAGTGGACCATTGTTGGTGTGTTTTATGAATTGCTCATCATTCCTATGATGTTACTCGCACCAACTCTATTAGTCCTGTCTGTCATCCAAATCAAGAAGAAGGGTTTACAGGTTCCAAGCTTCATCTCTTTACTGCTCTCTGCAGGAATAACAGTTAGCCTATTAAGCCTCTTCATCATGGATTAAATACCGGTTTGTTTTTAAATGATGTATTGGTATAAAATAACAAAACCGGCTGTTTACTAATGGAGCAGCCTGTTTTGATAATAGGAACGACCTTTTCATAAGGAGAAGGTCGTTTTTTATTTGGCTTTTATTCAACACCAAAGGTTTTATAAACCTGTAAGATTTAACGGCAAACTAGCACCCTGCTAAGTCAGTCTAAACAACTTGCCTGGCAAGGGCTGTACCACTCCTTTGAGCTCCATACTCATCAATTGACCAGCCACTTTATGGACCGGTTGATTAATGTTTAGAGCGATAATATCCAACAGTGCTTTTTCATTTTCTTTAAGGTACCTGTAGATTAACTTTTCTTCCTCTGTGAGTTCTACAAAAAGTTGTTTCTGTATGGAAACCGCCGGTTCTTTCCAGCCTAGAATATAGGGAACATCGGCTGTTTTAGTGAGCATGTGGGCCTTTGCTTGTTTGATAAGGTCGTTACAGCCTGTAGCGTATTTATCGTTTACACGTCCAGGAACGGCAAACACTTCCCGATTGTAGCCACAGGCTAGGTCGGCAGTGACCAGTGAGCCACCTTTGGAAGCACTTTCTATCACGACAGTTGCCTCACTCATTCCTGCAATAATGCGGTTGCGACCCAAGAAATTATTTCTATCAAAAGTATCGGTATGCCAAAAATCAGTCATAAAGCCGCCATTTCTCATCATGTCCTCATTGTATGCAGCATGATTACGCGGATAGGTTTGATTGAGGCCATGAGCCGTAATAGCTATGGTTTGTAAGCCGTTTTCTATAGCCATTTTATGTGCTAAGATGTCCACTCCATAAGCATAGCCACTAACGATAATAGGTTTTAAAACTGCGATCTCTGCTATAAACTTCTCCAAAAAGGCTGCTCCTACGCTGGTAATTTGCCTGGTTCCTACAATGCTCAAGATGTACGGATTGTCTAAATTGATCTTTCCTTTTTCAAAATAGATGATAGGCCCATCGATACAATATTTTAATCGTTCAGGATAGTCTTCATTGTAATAAACGCGGTATTTGATCTTGTTCTCTTCTATAAACCTCCACTCTTGCGTCGCTCTAGAAAACAAGCTGTCTTTACTCCTAATGAACTGGGCTTTCTTCTCTCCTATTCCTTCTATGGCTGCGATATGGCGGTACTGCTGTTCAAAAACGCCAGTCGCACTACCGAAGGTTCTTATGAGCTTTTTGGCCATAATATCTCCTATAAGCGGTGCCTTTTTAAGTGCAAGAAGAGAAAGGAGTTCTTGTTGGTCCATAACAGGCTAAGTTATGGAAAAAGCCCCATTTTCCTGCGTACACTTCCCCAAAGGAGAAAATTAATTTGAAGCGCGTAGCTCTTTTTTCTATTTTCCATTGTACTTACCACGCCATTCAGATGCTTCGAGAACCTCAGCACAGGCAAAACAGTTCTTCAATCCATATAGATTGATCGGCAACAGATTACTTGATTAACAATTGAGTAAGAGAATAAATCCAATTAGTTAAAATCTCTTTGCGCGAGAAGTGTTTAACAACGTATTCACGAGCTTCTTTACCCATGGATTTTCTCAAGTTAGGAACTTGTCTCCAAGCTTCTAATTGGTCTATGGCTGTTTCTACATTTGGTTGTGAAAAGTATCGTCCAGCGTTTGCATTTTCCATGATAATTTTTACTTCGCTAGCTGCATTTCCTAAAACTAGTGAAGGTTTCTCACTCGCCATCATGCCGAGTAATTTAGAGGGCATTACAGTATCGAGCACTTCTGTTTTTTGGAAAAGGAAATGTGCATCGGCACTACATAAAAGATCTGATAATTCTGCAAAAGGTACTGGGTCATAAAACGTGATGTTTTCCTGATCTACAGCTTGCATTACTTGCTGGTATTTTGCTCCTGCACCTACTATAATGATCTCGTAAAGGTCTTGTGGTAGCGCTTTCGCGAAAGCGATAAAATAATCCCAATCTTGCTTATCACCTACATTACCGCTATACAGCAACTTGAATTTTGCGCTTTGTAAATAGGAATGTTGCTTTGCTGTAGCTGGATCTACTTGATGCGCATCAATCCAATTAGGCAAATAATAAGTAGGCTGATTGGTCTTCGTTTGCAGCTTTGCGATCATCTTGTGACTGATGGTACTTATGGTAGTTGCTTTTCCCAAAATTCGTCGCTCTAAACTAAAAAGAAATTTAAAAATAATCTTCTTGCTATCGCTAGAGAGTCCTGATTGCAATGCTGCGTCAAATTCAAAGTCCTGAATATGAATCCAGCTTGGTGCTTTGTGTTTTCTCGCATGATAACCACCAAGCCATGCGCTGGTGGTAAAAGGTATGACAGAGATCACCAAGTCTGCTTTTTTAATCTTTCTCAAATTAAAAAAACTTCCTTTTGTAAAACTGAGAATATGAAGGATACGCTTTAAAAAAGTAGGGTTTTCTGGAACGTATTGTTGGTAACGGTACAGTTTTGCTCCGTTGTGATCTTCTTGTAAATACTTAGGTTGCGACTGGTATTCTTGAGCAATTTTCCATTGTGGATAATAGGGAAAAGCCGTTACCACATTTACCATTGCACCTGCATCAACGAGTGCCTCTACCATTTGGGTAGAATACAATCCTATGGCGGTGTCTTCTGGAGCATAATTAAGCCCTATAAATGTGATGTGTTTTTTATTGAAGTTTTTCATTCCACTATTAACGGAATTATATTCTTTTCAAAATTCTGTAATGAAAAGTCTTTTGAGTGTTCCAAATTATAACTCTTAACTTTTTCTAATCGCTCTCTGTCTAAGTATATTTTTTCCATGGCGATCTTAATCGATTTAGAAGTTATTGGCCAAATCAACTCTCCATTTTTATCAGATATTATGTCTGATACTCCTGGAACATTTGATGAGATAATATAACATTTAGATTTGAGAGATTCTAGAATAGAAAGTGGTTGTCCTTCATGTTCATTTAAAGTAGGTAAACAAAAAACATCAGCTTTTTCTAATAAAGTTGCTTTTTCCAAACCAGTAACACTACCATGAAATGTTACAAAGGATAATTTAGATAAGTACATTTTGATTGCTGGGTAGTCGTCGGAGATAGTTCCTGCAATGTGCACTTCAATATCTTTATGCACTGAATAAAGTTCTTCTACGCCATGTAAGAAAGGAATTATTCCTTTTGCAGGAATTAAATTGCTAAGAAATAAAATATTTAAGTTTTGACTAGGTTCTTGAAAAGTGCTTACCTCTACTAAACTTATAAAATTATGACAAGTGAATATTTGATTGTTTTTTAGAAAAGGCTTGAAGTTAGGTCTTAAAGAATCTGATAAAACAATCGCCTTATCAAACATTTTTAGAGTGATTTTTGCAAGAAATTTCTTGATTGAACCAAATTCTTGATAGTTGTAAATCAATGCATTACCGTGAAGATGTACTACTTTCCTCTTCCTAAAAACTGTAGCAATAATAAGAAATGGTGCATATTTAATTATTCCAAGAAAAGACTGACCTACAGTACAATAGACTATGTTAGCAGTAATTATTTTATATGCTTCTATGTAGATATATAAAATCTTTAATTTATACCACCTCCATTTACCAATTGAGTCGTCCAGTCTCCTATTAATTTCCATGTCAATGCGATTTACTAGAAATTTATTCTTTTTAAGAATATTGTAAACCGTAAGATTTGAGATGTTTAATCCTGTCAATGGCTCTGGAAACGGACCTATAATTACTACCTTCTTATTCTTGCTCTTCATTGATTGGTTTTACAAGATCGGTTGTTTTGAAAACAGAATACAAAAAGCTAATAAAAAAACAAAAATATACCACTCCATTTTCTCTTTCTAAAATATTTTCAGAAAACATTACTAAGAGATAAAAGAGTAAAATAGAAATTGTAATAAAAGCCTTGTGTCGATAGGCAGATACTATGATAAATATGATAAAAAGAGCAAAGGAAAACAATCCCATATAACCTGTTCTTAAGAGTATACTCAAATACTGATTATGAGAATTGTACTCTCTTCTCACTAATTCTTCGTTCTCATTAGAATAGCAATCTAATAAGATGCTTTTTGTGTCTCCTATTCCGTAACCAAACAACCCAGCTTCTGGTATTGCCTTATTAACACAAGAATAAATTGTTAACCTGATATTAGTTGACGTCAATTCCGTTGAGTCTTTTTCACCTAGTCTTAACAACTCAGAAAATTTTTCATTTGCTTTAGTATTAAAAGAAATTACAGAGATAAAAATGACGCATAGGGCCCCTAATGCTATCATAATAGTTTTATTTCTATACGAAAATGCTAGGTATGCCCCAGAAATTATCAAAGATAAAATAGGGCCTTTTTTAACAAGAATTAATAAAATTAATAAGATAACAATGTCTGCTATAATAATTAAAATCAATTGATAGAGCTTAGTTTTCTTTCTAGAAAAAAGGTATAAACTGAACAGTAAAGAAATTGCTCCATGCATACTTAAGTAGATGGCATGAATGGTATAAGGGCCTAAATGTTCGTCAATGACCGTCGGGAAATGAATAAATAAAGTCATTTGATACTGTTCCCAGAAATACAACCAGAACACTAGAAAACTAAACGCAGTACTGAAAATAAAGCATCTAAAAAGTAGGTCTAGATTATCTTTTAATTTACAGCTTACATTTTCTGGAATAAAGCTAAAAATCAATGGGATTAAGATAAGTGAAGCTCCGGTCTCTATTTTTCTAAGGCCTATCGATAGGTTTTCAGTGTAAAATAAGCTGACTAAATATGTTATATATAAAAGCGATCCCAAAATCATAAGTTTATAATCCGGAACCACTTTAGTATTCTTATCAAAAAGGCCGTAAATACTGATTAAAAGTAAGGCAGCTATAATAAAATTTCTTAAAAAATTAGGCAAAATAGGCATTAAAAACCCAGCAGATACCAGGTAGAAAAAAACGTTTTCGATTCTAGTCAATCTCATTATTATTTAGTTTTAGAATGAAATTGTCACACTATTTTTTACGAGCCACGATTCTAACTTGCGTTTGACTTCTATTAAGAATTCCATAAACTTTAGATAACGATCCAGTTAAGTTATATCCAAATAATTTAACCAGTTTATCAAATTTAGGGGGCCATTTGTGCGATATCTTTTTTACTTCTATCACTTCTAATCCTGCGCGGTGAAATAAGTTTCCTAGATTCATAGGGCTCCAGGTATAGAGATGGTAATTAATATCATTTGCTTTATAAGAATTAGTTCTCTCAAAAGGCGTGACGAAAATAATTTTACCTCCTTTTTTGATTTTTGGAATTAAGTCTTTGATAATGTCTAAAGGTCTATCGACATGTTCAAGCGCATGATTAGAAATTATGACTGAAGCCCATTCATCTTCAACCTCAGCAATAGTTCCTACGGTAGTTATACTTAAAGTTTGAGCATTCTCTCTACCGGATTTATTTATCTCAACTCCTAATTTTTTACTAGCATCTAACTCGTTTAATAAAAATCCGCCACCGCAACCAAAATCGAGTACATTATCATTGGATGTGATATAATATTGAAATAGAAATTTATTTAATTTAGCCCCTATTTTACCCATGGATTTTTGCCAGGTAAAATAGTCTTCATTATAATGGTCCATTCCTTATCTTGTTTTTAAATATAATTTTATAATTAAATAAATTAATTATAATCTTAGGCAACACGTAAATACCTAAAAATGTTGCTATTAAATATGCAAATGAACTAGTGAAATCTCCTCGCAATATCATAATCAAATGTAAGGAAAAATAAAAAGACATGGCTTTTTTAAACCAGCTATCACTATACAGCCACTTTAGCATAAAAACACATGAGATTGCTAAGAATATACTGAAAATAACCACTCCAAAAACTCCAAAATTATGGTATGCTTCAGAAAGAAAAGGATTTGATACATTTTGAAAATAAAAATCATACTGAGCTGTGAGGTGTTCCCCAACTACCATACCTGATGATTCTGGTTTATCCACCCATAAAGATCTGGGCACAAAAAACAACAAAGCGCTTAACATCTGGTATCCATAGGAATACCCATCTTGTTGAACTACTTCAATTACAGTTCCTATATTCATGAAAGCATCATAATTAAGCGAAATGTAACCATCTGTTAAAAGCCCTTGATTTACTTGATCTAATAATCTTGAAGGTTTTGAAATTATTTCCTCAATCCCGTAATCTGAATGCGTAATTAGTTGAGATAAAGGTAAGCCCACAATAATTGCAAAAAACAATATGTTTAGAAACTTTGCATTAGAATTGACCACTTTAGGTAAAAACATAAATATTGCTATGAATAAAATAGGGCCTAAATCGTGCCTCTTTGTTATAAGTGGGTTTTTAACAACTAAAAGAAACATTATGAGTAGGAGGAAACACGCGCCTATGATATAGGCGTTATTTACATTTTTATTATTACTATCAAAGTAGGCTTTGCAAGCAATTATTGCTCCTAAAGGAAAAATAAACAACACCTTGCTTTTCATCAAGGCTATGGATTTTGTAAATGTAGACTCCATCCATTCTGGCCTATTATATTCATATATAATGAAATCTAAATTTGAAAAGACAATAATTGCAGAAAGTATCAACATTAACAATATTGCCATGGGTAAATTATTATACTTTACCGGTATGGATTCTTTTAAAATACTGTTTAATTTAGATTTTTTAAGATAATCATAGCTGAGAAAAAAAATGATGTTAAAAAGAGAAATTAAAAGAGATGTTTGAATAATAAGAGACTCTTTTAAAGGAAAATTATTCAAAAATACTGGCTTCTCCATAATCAGCATATCATTGATTTGAGAAATCGGTGCTGCAAAAAAGAAAATATAATTAAAAACTATGAAGGTAGAAAGAAATGGACTGAACACCTTTTCCAAATAAAGATGGTAATATGTTATAAAAGTAATGATTAAAAAATTTAAGAAAAAGGATAACCAGACCCATAAAGACGCATCAAAATTAGCTAGATAGAAAAAGCTAATAATCAAATAGGAAATCATTAATAAATTCTTGAGATTCATTAAATTTTCAAGTTTTGGGAATTAGTTGAGAACAGATAAAAATGAAGCGGCAGAAACCTCTGGAGAAATTAATTTAGAACGCTTGAAAGCATTCTTTTTCATTTTTGCCAATTCATCATTAGATTTTTCATGCATCATGATCATTTTCTCAAGGAGCGCCTTATAGTCGCCAGCCTTAAAAATATACCCATTATAATCTGGAATAATAAAAACTGGAGCTGCTCCGCATTCATTGCTTGCAATAATAGGCATGCCGGCACAAGCAAGCTCGTGTATTACCACACCATAAGGTTCAAATAAACTAGGTAGAATAAAACAGTTGTATAGTTTTACTTGCTCTGCCAGTTCTTGTGGTTGAAGAAAATTCAAATGGTTTACATCATTCTCTTGCTGAACTAAGCCTTGTAAAGATCCATCACCTATAATGGTAAGAGAGCTATTTTCTTTATAGGGAAATTCACCCCATGCTTTTAACAAGTCTCTAATCCCCTTAACCTCCTCAAGTCTCCCTACAAAAAGGAATTTTAACGATTCTTGGTGGGTATCTGAACTATCAAAATTGAATTTTTCTATGTCAGCGCTGTATAAATTGAATATGATGTTATCTTTCTTAAAACCTAATCTTTTAGCAAATTCAAATTGATAAGGTCCTGCTACCCAAACGTGAGAAAAATATTTTTTAAGATATAATCGCATGAGCAAAATCCCAAAACGCTGTTTTAAAGTTCCTTGCCATTGATTATCTAATCCCGAAACCACAGGAATATTTTTCCTTCTCAAATAATGGCATGTTTTCAAATATCCTTTATCGTACCAGTTGGGCACATAAGCAATTTCTGGTTGTATCTTTTTTGCTAATTTTAAAATGTCCATAGCGCTTAACTCTGATCTATTGTAATAAGTTACATTTTCAATTTCTGGCGCCTTATAGACCGTTAGCTTTTTATGATCCCAATGAATTAAATGAATTTGCGTATCATTCTTAGAAACTAGCTCCTTTAGCACTGGTATATTGTATCCCATTAATTCAGCATACATATATAGTATAACCATAATTACGATTCGTTTTCTTTTGTTTTTGTTTTTGTTAGTGTCCTAAACAATAAAAATACGGCAATTATACAAAGCAGTAGCTCTGTAGAAAACATAATAATTGCTGATGCATTAATTTTATAGTCAGGGATGAAATATAGACAGCTTAGCAGGCTTATGAAACCCACAATAATAGTGACCTTCATGATCGTCTTGAACTTCTTTAAGACTGGAGCGTATAACACCATATACAACATTCCAAGACCAGAAAATAAAGCGACCCAACTCATTAATTTAAATAAATAAGAATACTCTATGATTAACGGATCATTATATAAAAACCCGAGAATTTGATCTCCAAAAACATTTAAACTAATTGTGATCATCAGTCCAATTCCAGCAACAATAAAAATCAGATTTTTTATGATAAAATCTCTTTTTTCGGGTTTTAAACGAGATAAATAAGGTAGCAAAGCTTGATATATTGGTGTAAAAACATTTTTACAAGCTAGAATAATTTTTTCATAACTTACAAAAACTCCTACCAGTATATCACCACCAAAAACACCAAGAATAAACACGTTTGCACTTGTATATAGTGTAGTTGCTCCATTTGCTATAAAGGCTTGAAAACTTTGCTTGTAAAAATCTCTTCCAGAAGAAAAAGTAGGTTTTTTCCAACTAACATATTTTAAACTCAGGATTAAACTGATGACTCCCGCTATAATAAAACCAACTGAATTAAAAATGGGAACCTTTAAAAAGTCATCAGGACTTCTTATAAACAAAAATATAAGCAATACAAAAATGGATTTAGCAATCACATTTGTTATGGTGACCAATTTCATTTTTTCTATACCTTGAAAAAACCATAAAGGAAAAAAAGATTGACCTATTACAACACCAAAACTCAAGATGTAAACCTCCCAATCTTCTTTAAATCTATCTACAGAAAAAACTAAGAGCAATAAAATTAAAAAAGTAATGATAGTGAGTATCATTTTAGCCCAAAAAACTCTAAAATACAAGTCTGAAAAGTCCTTTTTTTGAACTCTTAAATCTGCTACTTCACGAGTAGCAGTATAATTAAACCCAAAATCAGTAGCGACTAGACAGAAAATCATTAAAGCTTGAGCGAACATAATCAAACCAAATTTCTCAAGGCCTAGAGTTCGCTCTAAAAAGGGAATAGTTAAAAAGGGAAGTAAGTAGTTTAAGCCCTGAAGTACAACTAATGCCCCATAGTTCTTAGCCACAGTTTTTTCTTCTCCAGAAAATTTTTTAGAAAGCTTACTCATTCCTTGGTTAGGTTACCTTGACCAACGCTAAAATAGCCATTTTAGTGCGTTTATGAGTTCAAATAAGCCTCATACATCATCTCCACTCCTTTTTCCAGCTCCACCTCGTGTTTCCAACCTAAATTGTGAAGCTTAGATACATCAGTGAGTTTGCGTGGGGTACCATCTGGTTTTGAAGTGTCCCAATCGAGACTGCCTTGATAAGCTACTGTTTTTTTGATCAGCTCTGCCAAGTCTTTGATAGCAATATCTTCTCCAGTTCCTATGTTCAGATGTGTATTTCTTATGTCTTTGTCGGTTCCTTTTACATCTTCAAAGTCTTTGTTTTCCATTAAGTAAACGCAAGCTTTGGCCATATCATGGGACCATAAAAACTCCCGCTTAGGAGTTCCTGTACCCCATAAGGCGATGCCCGTTTCTGTAATTCCGTTTTTTTGTAGTTCCGCTTTCACTTCGACAAGCTCAGTACGGCGCGCGATTTTATAGTCCACACCTAAATCCTCACATAAAGCTTGCTCATCACCTTGCATCAACAACTTGCCTAGATGCATTTTACGGATCAATGCCGGTAGTACATGAGATTTTTGTAAATCAAAGTTATCATTAGGACCATACAAATTGGTGGGCATCACTGAAATGAAGTTGGTGCCGTATTGTAAATTATAGCTCTCGCACATCTTGATACCAGCAATTTTTGCAATGGCATAAGGTTCGTTGGTATATTCTAAAGGCCCAGTAAGCAAGCTGTCTTCTGGCATAGGTTGTGGCGCCATTTTAGGATAAATACAGGTGCTTCCTAAAAACAGTAATTTCTTCACATCATTCAGATAACTCTGATGAATCACGTTATTCTGAATCATCAAGTTTTTATAAATAAAGTCGGCTCTATAGGTGTTGTTTGCAACAATCCCCCCTACACTAGCCGCTGCAAGAAACACATATTCTGGTTTTTGAGTGGCAAAAAAATCGGCTGTGGCTTGTTGATTGGTTAAATCAAGCTCTTTATGCGTGCGCAGTAAAAAATTAGAATATCCCAGTTTTTTCAACTCGGCTATAATAGCGCTTCCTACAAGGCCACGATGTCCAGCAATATATATTTTTGAAGATTTTTCCATTTGCCTCACCTAAATCCTCTCCAGGGGAGAGGACTTTTTACTTAATGATTTATATTTATATGTTCTTTATAATAACTTTTCCAATCCTAAGTACTTCACTTTGGAATGAACTTCTATATTCCATATTCCTTAATCGATTTTCTTTATTCAAAAGCCTCTACTAAAGCCTCTCCAGCAGAGAGGACCTCTTTTCGATTGTTTATTGCTTTCTTCTTAAATTAAAGCTATTTATTTTCTAATTACTTTATTAAAAACTATTTCAATTTTCGAGTTCAAGTTCGAGTTCAAATTCCCTTTCCTTTGGAAAGGGCTAGACTTATTCAAAATAGTTATTGATGCGGTAACCGCCACTTTTCAAATATTCTTCTCTAGACATCAAATGCAAGTCGCTTTGCATCATGTCGTTTACCAGTTCTTGAAGCGCTATTTCTGGAACCCATCCTAATTTTTCTTTGGCTTTTGTAGGGTCACCTATCAATAAATCAACTTCTGTGGGGCGGAAATATCGTGGATCTACGGCTACTACCTCTTTCCCTATTTCTAGTTGGTACTCTGGATTGGAACAAGATTTCACAGTTCCTTTTTCCTCCACTCCTTCACCAGTAAATTCTAGGACTATACCTACGTATTGAAAAGCCATATGCACAAAATCACGCACACTAGTAGTCGTTCCTGTAGCAATCACCCAATCTTCTGGTTCATCGTGTTGTAAGATCATCCACATCATGCGCACATAATCTTTGGCGTGACCCCAATCGCGTTTGGCGTCTAGGTTTCCTAGATAGACTTTATCTTGAAGACCTTTGACAATTTTAGAAGTCGCCCGAGTAATTTTTCTAGTGACAAAAGTCTCTCCTCGTACAGGAGATTCATGATTAAAAAGAATCCCATTACAAGCAAACATGCCGTAAGCCTCGCGGTAATTCACCGTCGCCCAATACGCATACATCTTTGCCACCGCATAAGGACTACGCGGATAAAATGGTGTGGTCTCTGATTGCGGAATTTCTTGAACTTTACCGTATAACTCTGATGTAGAAGCTTGATAGATTTTGGTCTTCTTCTCCAGTCCTAAAATTCTAACCGATTCTAAAATACGCAAAGCGCCTATACCATCGGCATTTGCAGTGTATTCTGGCATTTCAAAAGAAACTTGTACATGTGACATCGCCGCAAGATTATAAATCTCGTCTGGCTGCGTTTCTTTGATGATTCTAGTAAGGTTAGTCGTATCAGTTAGATCACCATAATGTAATTTGAACTTTACATCAGTCTCATGTGGGTCTTGATACAAGTGATCAATACGATCTGTATTGAATAAGGAAGCACGGCGTTTGATACCGTGTACTTCATATCCTTTTTTTAATAAAAACTCACTTAAATAAGCACCGTCTTGACCGGTTACTCCAGTGATTAGTGCTACTTTGGGATGCTGTACAGACATAGGCTAGTTGTAAAGACGTAAAAATACGGTTTCCTTAGGAATTGTATTGCCCCAAAACCCTGTCTAATCCTTCTTCAATAGAAGGAATCGTATAATCAAAAATATTTTGAAGACTACTACAGTCCATCACACTATAAGCAGGGCGTTTGGCAGCGGTTTTAAACTCGGCTACTGGATGGATTTTTTTACCTAATTCTAACTTTTTATTAATTGCAGTAGCAAAATCAAACCAGGTCATTGCTCCTTGATTGGTAAAATGATAGATCCCATAATTTTTAGGATCATTTTGAATCAGGTGTTTTATAAAATCAGCAAGATCTAATGCACTGGTAGGAGAACCCGTTTGGGAATCAACGATGCTCAGTTCTTTCATATCTGTTCCAGCAACCCATTTAAAGAAATTCTTGCCGTGTGCTGCGTACAACCAGGAAATCCTAAAGATATAGTGATTACAGCCTATTTGAGTAATGGCCTTTTCTCCAGCAAGTTTACTCGCCCCATACACATTGATAGGATCTGTTTCTTGTGATGGCAAGTAAGCTGTGGTAGCGGTACCATTAAAAACATAATCAGTAGAAAAATGTATTAATGTTGCGTTGTATTGTTTTGCAATTTGAGCCATCTTTTGGATAGCTAGCGCATTGATTTTATAGGCTTTATCTTGTTCGTTTTCAGCGAGATCTACGGCTGTGTATGCTGCACAATTAATGATATAATCTGGACGTAAATGTTTAATTTTCTGATCCAATTGAAAACTACAGGTAATATCAAGGTCTTTACTAGAAAAACAAAATAATTCTTGATCCTGCAGAACTGCTTTTACAGCAGTTCCTAACATTCCGTTTGCACCGGTAATAAGAATTTTCAAAACAATGGAATTTAATGGTTAATGGAGAATCTCTAATTTCTCATCTTTTTCAGAAAGGATAATATCTTCTTTAGGCAGTTGCCAGTCTATGTTTAATTTTGGATCGTCGTACCTCAGGCCCACTTCCATTTCTGGTTGATAGGTATTGTCTATTTGATAATTCACTATGGCCGTTTCTGAAAGTACAGAGAAGCCGTGTAGAAAACCTCTAGGAACAAGTAATTGTTTGTGGTTATCCCCTGATAACTCTAATGTAAAATGCTGTAAGTACGTAGGTGATTCTGGTCTAAAATCTACTGCAACGTCCAGTATACGACCTTGTATACATCTGACCAGCTTAGCTTGCCCAGCATCCTCTTTTTGCATGTGTAAGCCTCTTAACACGCCGTAAGAAGAGGTGCTTTCGTTAATAGTAATAAAAGGTGCTTGTTGAGGTAAAACTTTTGCAAAAGCGAAACTGTCATAAGCGATACAGAATTTACCACGAGCATCTTTAAAAACAGCTGGCTCGATAATCTTACAATCTAAAAGCGGTGTATCAATTATTTTCATTTGACAGCTCCCTTTTGATAGTTATTTAAAAATCTCAAAACCAAGGGTATCAATGCGATAAGAAGACCTAAGCCAAAAAACACCAATGCGTAAGTGACCGTAAGGTGCTTTTTCTCTATCACTCCTTTTTTAACAAAATAGGAAACGATATTTACGGTGTTTTCAAAACTGTATTTCTTTTCTCGCTCGTTTTCCAGGTTAAAGAAAGTTCTCGATTTTTCATCAAAAAGCTCTTTGAACATCTCTGTTTTATTCTGTCCATTGACAAATACACTGGTACCTTGAGAGCCGTTAGAGTCCTTGTTTTTAAGCGAGACTTGAAATGCTACCATTAGAGAATCAATTTCTTGTAACTGATACTCCATATTATCAATATTATAAGCTGTAGTTTCCCTACTGGCTAATCGTTGCGCCTTGATCAGCGGATTGTCCTCCACTTTCACTGCTTTAGAGGCTGCTTTTTCTAAAGCCGCTCTATTCTTAGAAACTATTTCTACTTTATAAAACTGGTAATCAATAGCTCTTTTTGCCTCTTTAAAGCCTTCAAAGGTGTAATTTTCTAATGCAATAGTATCTGCGCGTCGCGCCATATAATCGTACTCTTTAAGAAGCTCTGTATCGTTAAAATCGGCTTCTATCTTAAAGCTTTTAAGCTGACTAGCTTCTTCTATAGCGATGTTTAACTCCTTCCCCAGAGTCTTAAAATCTTCTTGATCTACTAAGGAATTGTAGTATTCGAGATTAGAAATTAATTGCCCTGCACTTTCAAAATTAGGTTGTACTCTTAACTGTGCAGTAAAGTTCTTTTTACTTTCTCTACTCGCATACATACCTAGTCCTCCTCCTAAGATAAAAAGAACCCCTAGTAATATGATATTATTTTTAATAAAGATCAAAAACAAAATAAAGAAGTGAGCAATTCCTTTAAAGAATCCTCCTATTGCGCTAAAAAGATTCTTAAATCCATTGCTGATCCACACAAAAACGGGTACTAAATCTACCTCTTGTTCTTGGTTATTATTAGGTTGGTTGTCCATGAAGTTGTTTTTTTCAAGTCTTCAAATATAATTGAAGTCTATGAATTCTTTAAACGAGTAAATTTTGATAAAATTATGACTCTTTTTCTTCCTCTTGTTGCTGTTCTACTTTGATACTACTTTCAATGATTTGTTCCAGTATTTTCTCTGTAATGACATAAACAGGTTTAACACCTATCAATCCCAAACCACCGCTGGCCAAGGTATGTCCTGTTTTTAATGGGTTGTCACTTGCATAATAGGCATACCGCACTTTTACTTTTTTACGTATGCTACGTCTTACACGAGATGCTGCCTGTATGGCTTTTTGATAATGAGCACCTTCCATTTCTAGCCCGATCACTTGCCAACTGGAATTATAGAAAAAATCTAACAAGTCTTTATTTTGTAGCGAAGTTCCCAAAACGGTTACCATAGAACCGGTAACGACTTTGATATCATCGCTCTCAAGGTCTTTTTTAGAAAGTCTGTTTTTAAACGGATAATTATCTGCTGTACCTTCAAAAACATGCGCATCTGGCACCATAATGTCGCCTTTATCGCCTTCCAGAATTCCTGCTTTACCCATGACATTGATGGATTGAACATTCATCTGGTGCGTTTTTCCTTGCTCGTCTTTGAAAGGTTTGAGCAACTCGTCCATAGTTTCATAAGCCTGCTCACCAAAAGCATAATCCATGACGATAAGAACGGGTTTTGTGTCGTTCTCGCTTTCGCGAAAGCGTGCATCGCAAAAGCCTACTTTTTCAAATTCGCAAGTTGCGAGATCAAAAATCTGTACGTCTATATTGGTACCGCTTCTATCCTTAAGCTCTGTCATTCCGTTGGATAATGCATGTTTCTTGATCAAGTCGCGGTTTTTCTTCCCACTATCGTTGCTCAAATCTGCAAAGATTTCCATACGGCTTTTCTTTGCCACTTGGGAAGCCAAGGCTTTAGGGCCATAAAGCGAATTCATTACACTGTGTAGGTTAGCGCTTATAATGTGCAAGGGTCTTTCAAAAAGTCCTTTTTCAATCAAGTGTTTTTTAATCCGCAATGCCCAAGCATCACCGTGAATGTGATGCCCTAATCGCTCTCTTAATACTGGAGAAAAGGTCACGAGACGTTTTTCTTCATCGAGGACTTCTTGTTTTGCCAGTCTGCCTAGATGATAGATGATGCTTAAAAATCTATTAGGATTTCCTGCGGTAGCAAAATCTGCATAAACAGAAGTAACCTCATCAAAAGTGCGGCCTAAAATATTTGCTACATGGGTAATAGCTACTTCTTTCTCTTCTTGAGTCAGTTTTTTCTTTGAAACAGCTGTTTCTAGACTTTTCCAATCTCTTGTGGTATTTCCATTATCACCCACGATCACCTGTTTCATGATCTTATGAGATTCTATCATCAAAAAAGTAAGGTGGGTTAGAATATCATAGATTTCAGATCTTCCACGAGTCACCTCAATATTCATTTGCTGCCCATCAATACGGTAACAATTACGTCTTCTTTTTTTAGGAATAATCGCCTTAAAGTGAGATCCTTCGTAACCTTCATCACTAGTAAGATTGATATATGTGCATTCCTCTATGCCTACTGGAAGTCGGTCCATGACGTAAAGCAGTCCCTTTAATTCTATCTTCTCCTCGGCAATGGAGCCGTAGATTTCTGGTCTTAATGTGAGTAAAGATTCTCTTAAAGATTCACCACTCACTCCCATAGGTTTATAAAAGCCTCTATTAAAAAGATGTCGCATGGTGATATACATGCGCTCTATGGCATTAGTACTTTCTTGAGCTCTGGTGCGAGGTTCTACGTTAATTATGGGCATAAATGTTCTTTCGTAGCAAAGATACATCTTTGTATAATCGTCTTAAGAAAGATTCTTATTCATTTAGATAGGTGCTACACAATAATTTTAAGACAATTTTTCTTGACAGTAATATGAAATGGAGATGCCATTAGAATAGGCTCCCCGTCAATCTGTACTAGACAAGTATCATTGCTTTTTAATACAACTTCACTTACGGAACTGGCAAAATTCTTCTTGAAAAGAATAGAACCAATCATTTTTATGGCAAGGTCTCTTCTTGAATTTGCTGAAATTATTTCTAACAAACCGTTATCGATCTCTGCTTTAGGCGTAAGGGATAAATTATAGCCTAAATATTTTGTGTTAGAAACAAGTACACAATATTTTGGACGACCAACATTTTCTAAGATGATCTCGTCTTTCTTTTTACTAAAAAATGATTTCAAACTGTGCGCGGCATAAGTAGAGAGCCCCCTTTTAATATCTTTATCATATCGATATATCACATCAGCTGGATAGCCTAGAGCAAAGTTGGAGAAAAAATAATTTCCATTTACTTCTCCACAATCTATAGGAACGGTCTTAGCCTCTTTTATAGAGATACACAATTGTTTTATAGAACTTGGAAGACCCAAATGACTTGCAAGGCCGTTACCAGATCCTCTAGGAAGTATGGCTAATTTAATATTTGAATCGATAAGGAATTTTGCAATTGTATTTACAGTACCGTCACCTCCAGAAGCGACGATAATATCGCAACCTTTATGAATACATTCTTTTGTCAACCTTTCTAAATCGCTTTTAGAAGAAGAGTACCGTATTTCAATGTCATACTTATCTCGATCAAAGAATGCATTAATTTGCTTGAACTCTAGTTTATTTCCGTTTTTACCAGAAATAGGATTTACTAAAAAGGCGATTTTAATCACTTGTTAATTTGCTTTAAAGTTCCAGTCATCAGCATACATGCCATAAACAGAACCCAGTTCATATTCAACTACATACTTCTCATTCTTTCCTGCTTGGAAATTTACGTGATAAACATAGGTCTTCACTCCTAATTAATTTAATGGCTCTAACTTTCTGTTTTTACTAATGGAGGCTCTAGAAAAAACGATGTACTTAATATGGTGTTCTTTGATGTATTCTAGTGTTTTATCTTTTAAATTATTTAAACGGTTTTCTGACAACATAGGTTCTACTCCTAGAGCATTTGCTATAAGAACGTCAGGAAAAGTAAAGATTTCCATTCTCAGACGCTTGTAATCTATAAAGCTATTTGCAAACTGTTCTATATCTCTGGTTTTATCAGTTATTAACAAGGCATCTTTATGAGAGCTGAACCATGTGTTAATAGCTTGCATGTCTAAAGAGTTGTAATCTTTTAAGATCTTGTAACTGTTAAAAACCTCAAGGGATACGGGAGTGATTCCTTGATAACCGGTTTGCTCTTGCCATATATTCCAATCATGAGCTGCGACAAACTCGCCATCAGAAGTTTTTATAATATCTAACTCAAAAAGCCGGAATCCCTTTTTATAACTAGCGTTTAATGCTTCTAATGAATTTGTATAGCTGTTTCCTTGAACTGCCCCTCCAGCATGTGCAATAAACCGATCCACATCTTTAGAAAATAGGGCAATGGCCTCCTCCTTGTTTTTTTGAGCCACTGGTTTTTTGTAGGGAACAGTGAATTGTTTTTCCACTATAAAGTCGCTTATAAATTCTTCTGTCTTCTCCTTATCTAGCTTTGCCAAATAGGCCTGCCTACTCTTGAGATCTATCAACTTTTCAAGGTTCAGTTGGGCTAACTGATCTTTATAATCTTTAAAATTTTCCCCTGCTGTATAGTGAACTATAAGAAAGAAAGTACTTTTACTTTGCCTTGATAATTCTATTTGCTTAATGAGGTCGTCAATAACCTCTGGGTGCAAATACGTATCATAATTAAGATTCACCATAGTCCCTGTAATATCTAACTTTACAAGGTTGATACCTCTATCTAGCCAGATTTGATCTTCATTACATTTGATCCAGCTTCGTTTTTTAGAGTTAAAACTAGCGCTTTTTATTACCAACATAGCTTCCTCTTTTTGTAACAACTTGTCATCGATTTCTTTGCCAACTTCATACTTACTAAACTTGCTTTGTACGTCAATAGAATCGTAAGTGATTTTAGAACCCTTTTTATAAGATACTATTCCATCAGGGTCAGATAGAAAAGAAGAAAGTTTACCATCTTCATATATTATATGAAGCGTAGAAGGGGAGCTAACACTATTCTTTAAGTCTAAAGGAAAAACATCCTCAGAGGAGCGCAACCTGTATTTATCATCTAAGATGATTTTAAATACATGAGTGGAATCCTTTGAAATTTCAAAGATTTCTATAGTTGTCTGCTCCTCTAGGTCTATAATCAAAATAGAATCATCAATTATCACTATTTCAAAAACTTGTTTTAAATCAAAAGTCTTCAACGCTGCTAGGTTTAAATCTCTCCGTTTTTCTTCATTAGAATCGATAAATTGATTTTTGTTTCCTTCAATAAAGTCACAGAGAAAAGTCGCGTTAGTATTTATAGACGCTAGATTTAGAATAGTTCTCGGCATGGATATTTGCTGAAGTGCTTCTTGATTCCACTGCTTATTTTTTTCAGAAGTTAGGACTAATAAACTTCTTTGATCCAATTGACTCACCACTTCATGTTTTGCCATAAAAAGATGGTCCGGAACAATTATAACTGCAGTATCTTCTAACAGTTTTTCTTTTTTAAGAAACGCCATTAAATCACCAACATACTGATCTACGGAAGCAATCATAAATTCAAGATCGGAGTTCTTTTTTTCAATAATTCCTTCCATACGTTTGTCATACAAACCATTAGGGAAGTGGGTGGAAACTGTACTAGCAAATAGTGCAAATGGCTTGTCTTGCTTGTCTTTCAGGACAATTCCCTTTTTAATTTCCTCAAATAAATCCTTGTCATGTAATCCCCAAGGAATTCTCTCATAAGAGGTCTCAAAATCAATTTCTGATTTTACTTCAAAAACGAAAGTCTCCAACATGTCGTTGATTCCAGAAAAATGTTTGTTAGCTATAAGGTAGGTCATTTGATAACCCGCCGTTTTTAAAACATCTCCTAGAGTTGATAAATAAAAGTCTTTTGCTCCTTGAAAAACATCATTACCCTCTGATCCAAAAGAAGCAGGTAAGCCAGTAATAGCCATATATACTGATGCACTTATCCAGTCCCCACCGGTAGTAGGTTCCATCTCATAAAGAGAGCCTGTATCTACGAGCTTATTTAAATTAGGTGTAAGATCTTTTCTTTCTTTAATAAAGCCTAACTCAAAGGACTCTAAGGACTCTAAGGAAATAAAAATAATGTTTTTACCTGGTTGCGCAACAACATCTTGTTTCTTAATAAAAGATAAATCCTTGATGGGCAATTCATTTATAGCTGTTCTAAGAGAATAATTATTAGCGTTGTTTAAACTTAATGTTCTGTAAAAATTTGATATCACATTTCCGTCCAAACTCAAGAACACTAACCCTATTGCTATAGTTACAAGTGGTGTTAATTTTTTTATGTTTTGTAAACGAAAAGAAAGCCAATACAGTAGAATAAATAGACCTGTCAATACAGCTAATAGAAGTAAAGCATACAAGATAAATTCAGAGAAGATATTTGAAATAACATTCCACTCTAAATGCTCATAGAATTTATAGTCTGCTACATTTCCGGTTAAAAAACAGAGGCCGCTTGAAGAGTCACTATAGCAGTTGCTGCAAAGGCGATTATCGTTTTGTTCCTAATAAAGACTAGAATACCACAACCTATTAAAAGTAATATTAATAATTGTAAATAAGCCATTTGCAGTCTTTATGTAAATATATTAATTAAAAACAGTAGGGTTTAAATATCAAGCGTTTTGCTGAATGATCTTCTCCAGCACCTCCGCTATGTTACGATCGTTTGATAGTCTGGGCAGTTTATTTTGACCGCCTAGTTTACCTATGGTTTTCATGTACTCTTTAAAACCATTTTGAGGTACGCTAGTAATCTTTAAAGGTTGGAGAATTTTTCCCGTTATTAAATCGTCGTAATAGCTGTTTTGCTCTCGCATCTGAAGATCTAAAGCTTGAGCTAATTTTAGCATATCTAAGTCAGCAATAGCACCAAATTCCACAAACCACTCGTGGTAAGGAAGCGCATCGTTTTCTGGGTTCAATTGTGGTGCTACGGTAAATTCATTGATGATGATGTGCAACTCGTTAGAAGCGGCTTTCATGGCTTCTTCTACTTCTTTACCGATTACGTGCTCTCCACTGGCGCTTATATAATGTTTGATGCGACCGGTTACCATTACTCGATAGGGACTGGTACTGGTAAAAGCGATGGTGTCACCTATGTTATACGCCCACAATCCTGCTGTAGTAGAAATAATCATCACATAATTGATTCCTATTGCTACTTCGCCTATGCTTAATCGTGGTGGATGTTCCTCATGGAACTGATTTGCGGGAATAAACTCGTAGAAAATACCTGCATCTAGCAGTAAGAGCATTCCTTTCTCGTTTTGCTTGTCTTGATAGGCAAAGAAGCCTTCACTTGCAGGGAAAAGTTCGATACTATCTACTTGACGACCTATAAGCTGATCAAATTTAGCTCGGTAAGGTTCAAAATTAACACCTCCATAAATGAATAAATTAAAGTCTGGAAAAACCTCTCCGACCTTTTTACCTGTGCGTTGCACTATGCGTTCAAAGTACATTTGTACCCAACTAGGAATTCCAGAAATAACGCTCATTTTTTCTGGTAAAGTTTCATCTATAACTGCCTCTACTTTAGTTTCCCAATCATCAATACAATTGGTTTTCATAGAGGGCAATCTGTTTTTCTGGAGGTAATTAGGCACATAATGTGCAACAATACCACTCAATCTACCCAGTTGAATCCCGTTTTTGGTCTCCATTTTTGGACTTCCTTGAAGAAAAATCATTTTACCGTCTACAAATCCTGCTTTACCAGTTTCATGTATATAGCTCAATATGGCATTACGAGCTGCTTTGATATGCTCGGGCATGGATTCCTTGGTAAGGGGAATGTATTTTGCGCCACTGGTAGTTCCCGAAGTTTTGGCAAAGTAAAGGGGCTTTCCTGGCCATAAAATATCACTTTCACCTGCGACTACTCGATCTACAAAAGGCCTTAATTGCTCGTAATCTCTTACTGGAACCTGTTGTTTAAAATCTTTATGTGTTTGGATGCTGGAAAAGGAGTGCGCTTTCGCGAAAGCGGTACCAGCAGCAGTCTTTAATAAATTTTTAAAAACCTTATCCTGTGAGCCTACCGGATCTGTAGCCCATTTTTTAGTTTTTTTATCAGTTATGGCGGCAAACATCTTTGCGCCGAGTGACTTTAACGACATTTATTCAAAATTGATAAAATTAGTAGGATCTAGCGGATACCCATCGCTCCAGATTTCAAAATGAAGATGAGGTCCTGTGGTTAGCTCTCCCGTATTTCCAACGCTAGCGATCACTTCTCCTGCGAGTACCTGATCATTTTGCTCTTTGATAAGACTTCCTGCGTGTTTATAAACAGTAATAAGCCCGTAAGCGTGTTCAATTAACATGGTATAGCCAGTCTCTGCACTCCAACTAGCAAAAACTACAGTTCCATCTGCAGCTGCTTTAATAGGCGTTCCTGAAGCTGCTGCTACATCTACAGCATAATGTTTTATCTCTGTATCATAATCTCCAGAAATAATCCCTTTTATCGGAGGGAAGAAGACAAAGTTCGTTTTGGCCTTTGCTCCGGCAATGACACTGTAGCGATCTTCCTGAGCAACTTCTTCTCTCAAAAGACTGTCCTCCTTAATAGGTGCAAGATCTGCAGTCTCTATATCAGTTTCTACCTTTGCGATACTGTCAATACGCTCGTATTCTTCTGTAGTAATATCCCCATTGAGCAGCATTTTAATACGACCATAAAACTCCTCATTGGTACGTAGTACTTGCTGTATAGAATCTGTTTCCTTGGTGAGTTCTATAGAGTTTCTCTTAGTAGTTATGTCAGCATATCCAGGGATGTATTCTCGTATAGGTGTGAAAGCAATGAGAACTGTGGTTGCTCCTATCAATAAAACGGCACTTATAAGAGTTAGCATAAAAACATTGAGTCTGTTTAATTTCAGACTAAACCGTTCTTCAAAGGTATCGTCATTAAGCACCACCATGCGGTAATGATGTGTCCACTTGCTTTTTTGGTTTTTATCTTTTTTTCTTTTTCCCATCTGTCGTTAACGTTCAACAAATATAATTAGTTTTTATAGGTATGAGGTATGTCCCGTGAGCTAATCGCTTATTAGAGGTAAAGAATGGGTCCTGATAAGTTTGGCTAGAGGGTTGAGTAATGATGGGTTCAGCTCCGCCTGTAGGTATTAAAGCAGGACTGTTGAAGAATTAAATAACTGATCGCGGGCATTTTGATCGTGGCGCTTTTCAGTGTGATGAGGAAGAAGTTGGTAAGATTTGACATGCCAACTATTCGTGTTGGCATGGTCTAAATCTTTTCTGGACGCTTCTATCTTGAAAAGTACAAGCTATCTGTAGTGCTATAAAAACAAGTTTTTAATCTTATAAATGTATCAAAAATGACCTTTTTAAAGATTAACAGCCTATGTAGGTGTTGTTATATGGCATGTTGTATCTTTGTTCTTTATTAAAAGATCAAATCATGATAACAAATTTCTTTTTGGCAATGCCAGGTATGTGGAGTATCATCCTTATAGTGGTTGTGGTTTTACTTCTTTTCGGAGGTAAAAAAATACCAGAATTGATGCGTGGCCTAGGTGGCGGAATCAAAGAATTTAAAGATGCCTCAAAAGAGGATGATAATAAAAAAGAGGATTCTAAAAATCTGAACAAATAGTTTAGAAACACTTAGAAACTAAAAAATCCGCATCATTTAAAAATAATGCGGATTTTTTATGAACCCAATTTAACTGTGGATATATCCTACTATTTAATTTACTAACTGTAAGTTTCCAGAATAATTTAGGGTAAAACTGGCGTTAGCATCATCTGCTCTTCCTTGACCTGTAATTTTAAAACTGCCGTTAGAAAGTTCTTCTACCGTGATTGTTCCTTGAAAGATTTCATCTTCTAACAGAGCCGTGTCTGTCTGCGCATCATAATCAATTCCTATATAAACATATACAGTTAATGCCTGATCGTTAACATTATCTAGATTATAAACTCCCGCTTGCAAGCCGTTATTGCTTGCAGTATAAAATTCAAGACCTACTACATTGCCATTTCCTGCAATTTCATTATTAGTATCTAAAGTTAAACCGTCGTCAACGAGAAAAACACTTGTTATAAACAGTCCAGGACTATCCAAAAAGCTATCTGATCTAAAACCTGCAGTTAAAGGGTAATTATCACTACCTACCGTAAATTGATTTGCTAACGTTACAGGATCCGTTGGAGCTGGGTTATCGTCATCTGGATTGCAGCTGAGGAATGAAAGTAGTAGAAAGGTACATACTAGAAACTGGATTAATTTTTTCATGATTTTATAACATTAGTGTCCGATTAAACTTTTTTAAAAGCGGGATTACCATATAGGTTTTCCCGCTTTATAGTACTTTGGTTTTACCACAAAACAAAGACTATGAATAAAAGTACTCACTTTAGCGGACACCCCATAATCAAGCAGTTGTTAAATCTGATTCCCAGACACATTATTAGTCGGACAGCCGATTCATTTGATAGTGAGCGCTACTATAAAACGTGCAAGACCCACGAGCACCTGGTCTCCATGCTTTATGCTGCTCTAAGTGGTGTCAGTTCACTTCGGGAGCTATCTACCGTGATGCTGCCCTGCGAGGGAAAGCTCAGCCACCTTGGACTGGAGAGCTTCCCCAGGCGAAGTACCCTTTCCGATGCCAATGCAAATATAACCAGTGAGGTGTTTGCCTCCATCTATGATTCCCTTTTGGATAAATACGGCAGGTTTTTATCGGACAGCAGTTCCCTGCGTCTTCCCGTTAAGCATCTAAGGATTGTTGATTCAAGCACCATCAGCCTTATTCAGTGATATTTTAAAGGGTGTTGTGCGCAACCCGATCAACGGTAGGAAGAAGGGCGGCATCAAGATGCATACAATGATAAATGCCCTAGAGGACGTTCCTTGTCTGGTTCGCTTCAGTAGCGCGGCAACGCACGACCACACGTTTCTCAGGGAGCTCGACCTGAAGAAGGGCTCGTTTGTAGTCTTTGATAAGGCCTATACCGATTACAGACAGTTTTTTGAGTGGACACAGCAGGATATCTACTTTGTTACCCGCCAAAAAGAAAATG
>Ga0307966_1000231_pt1 | contig 46514 bp, 40 predicted proteins | sample OrgLakmetagen646_FD_203141 | JGI IMG/M metagenome (GOLD analysis project Ga0307966, IMG submission 203141) | Saline water microbial communities from Organic Lake, Antarctica - #646 | ecosystem: Environmental > Aquatic > Non-marine Saline and Alkaline > Saline | place: Antarctica: Organic Lake... | reverse complement strand
GCTCACTTTGTTCGGTTGGCATCGGACTTTGCAGACATAGTATTCTATTTCAATAAGTGCGTAACGCAGAAGCTGTATGAAAGTAAATCAAAAAACACTCAATTTTAAAGAAGTTTCCCTCTTTAAAATATTTATTTAAGTTATTGTTTTATAATGTGTTATAATATTTTCGAGTGTTTTGATGAATACTACAGGCTATAGAGAACACGAGTAATCTCTCTCAAGTTCGAATACCGAAGTCACAGAATGACCATTACCCTATTCACAGTCACATTTGATCTAATCATCAAAGTCTTTTAGTCTTAAAAACCTGATTTAATGACCAATCACACGGTTATTTAGAAATTTTAGTAATACAGTATATTGAAACATCTGTCTATTCTGAATCACTATTGTCCGATTAAAAAAACTACACTGTATGAATATAGATTTTGAAACAATAGCTGAACATGATTTCAGCGCTTTAAAACGTATACTTCCATGTGATCGAATCAATTCCTCCCAACACAAGATGTATTAAAAGAGTACTATAGCTTAACCTTAGATTAGTTTTAGACTGCTTTTATCTTTACATTTTAGTAAAACTTCCTGAAGATTGTGTTTTATTCAGCGCTGAACATAAAACAATTGCTAGCAATAAAATCAACTTTTACATGATTTCTGATTTCATGGAGGTTCGAAAATTGGAAAGATTCCATAAAACGAGTCTAACTGAATCCAAAATGCAAAAGTTTGTGAGATATATAGTCTTTGCAAGAAAACGACAAAGACTTAAAGAGGTCGAGTTTTCATAAAGTCACCATTTATAGGAAACCAAAAGAGGCTATATCTATTATAGGTTAACCTCTTCAAAAATGATATCTTGAAAATATCTACTCTTTTTAATATGATTCAAAGATCACTTATCTTGTTTCTTCATCATTTAAATACCTTTTATTTTACCTTTTTTCACCAAGAGTAAAATTAATAGGTATTCTTACTAAAGAAGCAACAGTTTTATTATCCTTTTTTGCTGGAATGCAATCCGGCATTCTCTCAAAAACGCGTATAGCTTCAGCGTCTATGTATTCATCAACTCCTCTTAGGATTTTGATTTTAGTAACCTTTCCTTCTTCTGTGATTACTGCTTCTACAAACACTTTTCCCTCGGTCATATTCTCCATAGATTTTATAGGATACTTGACTTCATTTGCAAGATAAGTTTTGAATGCTTCTATTCCGCCTTTAAACTCGGCATTCTCATCTGGATTTTCAACAGGATCACTTACTTTTTGGACCAGCTGCTCTATTAAAGGCACTGACAATTCTGTTTGCGTAAAAGGCAAAAACTTGCTACTCATCATTCCCACGGCTAGCACCGGGAGAATCAAATAACTCAATACTGAGCGTGTTTTTCGATTCATTCTCATAACTCTTGATTTTAAATTAGACATATTACTAAGTGGTAGGCGCAATTGATTAGACTTTAAATTCAGTCGCTGTTCAAGTAGAAAAAGAGTATAATCCTCTCTACTCGTATTGGATAAGACTTCCTGATCTGCTAAATATTCATGATTTTTTTCAATATCCGCTTTCCATAAGTAAACGCCAGGATTAAACCAGCAAATTGTCTGTACAATTAATGCGAAAATGCGATCGGCACTGTGTTTCTGATGTATATGAGCGAATTCGTGAGCTAAAATTATATCTTCCTCAACATCAGTTAAGTTTCCTTCAATGAAAATCGTGTTGACAAAAGAGGCGTTAAAGTTCGATTCATATACATTGGTCCCTTTATAATTTCTCAGAAACTTAGCCCCTTTAATTAATTGGAAAAGTTTAATGAATTTAACGCTATGTATAGCACTAAAAATCAAGACACCCATAACATAGAAGATAATCAACCAATCATAAAAAGAGAGAGCACCAGAGGTTTCTAAACCAATCTGCTCCGATCTAGTTATGCTAATGAAATCTAATTCAACTACAAAAAGTCCAGACTGAGTTGTTAAGCTATTGTTTATTAAAACAATAAGACATAAAAAAACAGGAGTTGATAACAATAACCATCTGTTCCACAAAATCTTACCTTGTTTATCAAAAAAAGTACGATAAACCAGCGCTATTATCATGAAATAAATATTGAATAGAAAAAATTCCATAGCTACTTATTTTTTTAAGGTTTTCATAATTTCATCTAGATCTGCAATACTTAGCTTTTCTTTTTTAACCAGAAAAGAAAGCATCTTTTTGGGTGAATCATCGAAGAGTTTATGGATAACCTCTCCCATTTTTTGTTTAGAAAAAACTTCCTTACTTATTATTGGAAAGTATTCATGCGTTTTACCATAAGCTTTATAGCTCACGACTTTTTTATCCACTAAAATCCGTATAATAGTTGAAACAGTGCTATAAGCTGGCTTTGGCTCTTTAAACTCCTTTATAACATCTTTCACAAATCCGCGTTCTAGTTTCCAAAGGATGTGCATGATCTGTTCTTCTGCTTTAGTTAACTCAATTTGCTCCATAACTTTAACTTTTTTCGTCTGAAACAAATCTATAACTATTTTTCTAATTACACAACTGTATTTTTAGTTATACAACTGAAAACTTAAATATACATTGATATTAAAGGGCTAAGAATACCAAAAAAGTTTTTTTGATATTCTCCGTTTAAATAATTTGTCCTAGCGAGAAAACGTCAAATACTGGTTAGCAGGACGAACATGTCTGCGATACGCTCACTTCGGCTTCTCTCGCATCAACACTAATAACGCAACACAATGCATCTTATTTTTAATTGCAGTTCCTTCGATAGGCTCTGAATATCGTATTCATAAATATATATACTTGATATTCAATGACTCACGATATTTATCATTAACATCTTCTTTTCAAAAACCTAAATAAGTTGAGTTCTCATACAGTCACTAATTATATTATTAAGTCTTTTCTCACTTTTTTCTTAATTTTGCGCTTATTATGAGTCAATATAAGAAAGTAGCGTTTTACACCTTGGGATGCAAGTTGAATTTTTCAGAGACAAGCACTATATCGAGAAGCTTTGAAGAGGCTGGATATGCAAAAGTAGCTTTTGATGACACACCCGATATATTCGTCGTAAACACTTGTTCAGTTACCGAGAATGCCGATAAGAAATGTATTCAATTGGTGAAAAAAGCTAAGAAAATAAATCCAAATGGTTTTGTTGTAATCATTGGATGCTATGCGCAATTAAAACCCGAAAAAATCGCGAAGATAAACGGGGTAAACATGGTATTGGGTGCAAACGAGAAATTTGATATTATAAAACATATTGAGAAAAATGAATTTTTAGAAGGTGTCACTGTCGAATATGGGAAGATCAAGGAGGTACAAGATTTCGAACCTTCCTTTTCATATGGAGACAGAACACGCTCATTCCTCAAGATACAAGATGGATGTGATTATTTCTGCACTTTTTGTACAATTCCATTGGCAAGGGGGAAAAGTAGAAACGCATCCATTTCTAAAACATTAGAAGAAGCAAAAAAAGTAGCCGCTACAGAAGTAAAAGAAATTGTGCTTACGGGTGTAAACATCGGTGACTTTGGTCAAGGAGGTGACGAAGATTTCTTCGGCTTAATTAAAGAGCTGGACAAAATATCTGGAATTGAGCGATTTAGAATTTCTTCAATTGAGCCAAACTTATTGAGTAACGAGATTATTGACTTTTGTTTAAATGATTCAAAGTATTTTGTTCCTCATTTCCATATCCCTTTACAATCTGGATCAGACGAATTACTTGTAAAGATGCGCAGAAAATATTTGAGAGAAACTTATACCGACAGAGTTGAACAAATTAAAAGAATTGCTCCTGATGCTTGTATAGGTGTAGACGTTATCGTTGGTTTTCCTGGTGAAACAGAAGCAGCATTTATGGAAACTTACAATTATTTAAATGAATTGAACATTTCATACTTGCATGTCTTCACTTATTCTGAAAGAGCAAACACGACTGCTAACAAAATGGAAGATGTAATTCCAATGCAAGTTAGAAAAGAGAGAAGTAAAATGTTACGTATCCTTTCTGAAAAGAAGAAAAGAGCGTTTTATACTTCTCAAATCGGAAAAACTGGATTTGTTTTATGGGAAAGTCAAAACAATGAAGGATATATCAATGGTTTTACTGAGAACTATATTAAGGTAAAGCACCCTTATGATGAAAGTTTAGAGAATCAAATCCAGCAAGTAAAATACTTAGCTATTGATAAGGACGGGATGATGTACGCAGAAGTGGTTGAAGAAACTATAAAAGCATAGTCAGTAAGAGCGGGCATATCATTGCTCAATGGGACCTCCTTCAAACTGAACTCCTTTCTTTCTCTTTTGATTGTGAAAAAAGTATTTCAAGCAGAGAGCAAAGGTTGATCCATCAATATCAGTCTTAGCAACTGTTTTGTAAGTACCAAATTCGTATGCTGTAGCAATCTCCAATGCAGGAGAAAAAGGTACACGACTAGACAAACCAAGGTAAATAGTTCCGCTACTATGAGTTCTGTATTCAAAACCCAAGTCTGCATTGGCATTAAAATCGAAGTAATTATATCTTTTTCCTTCAAATATAAAAAGGTGTTTTCCTTCAGGGTTTATAAGTGAACGTATATTGGAGGCATTAAAGTTTCCTGACGCTCCAATACCAACATTCATATAAATTTGCTTACCTAATTTGATATAAACTAAAAAGTTTAGGGGAATGTCGAAACTAACATAACCAAGATCATCTTCTGCGTAAACATTCGAATCGGGCACACTGTAACTCGCCTTATAATTTCGACGGGTATAATTTATTCCTGTTTCAATAGCCAACAATTCTGTGAACCCAACCCTAACTACTCCACCAAAAGAATAGCCCATTATTGGAGAGATTGTTGTTTCAAAGCCATTTTCAACCATATCAAAAGACTTATCACCTAACAAGCCAATGGGAATTATTGGTTTCACTTGAATTCCAAAGTAGTTCTCCGACTTTGATCTATAAGTTTGGGCGGTGAGTTTGGTATTGTAAAAGGTCAAAAACAGTATTATTGAGAGTGAAATTTTCATTTTAATTCACTTATTTACTATTATCTTGTTTTCAGTTAATTTTAGGGCACCTCTAAAAACCCTACTTTGGTTGCTAACTTGTTCTTTCTTCCAACTACTTCGTTGCCGAAATACTCATTTAGCCCAGCTAAACTCCGTTTTCAGCGCCTTGTATCTAAAAAAAATAACTGCCTTATCATTCCAAACAGAGTTATTAGAGATGCCCTTTAATTATTGAAAAGACGTGTAAATTAAAAGTTGGGTTGGAATCTTAATATATAAACCCTCGAATCGCCAGCTAGTGCTGTAATTCATAAATTACATCTCTTATTTCACTCCTCTTTTTCCTTTATACTTCGTTAAAACTTTACACGTAACTATACTTCGACAGGCTCTGCACAGGTGGCTATGCTTGAAAATATTGCCTTGTCTAAAGAAAAAATTGAAGCAAAATTGAAGCACCGTTATTTAAGAGTTACAGCACTAGTATTTAAAGATAATGCTACGTAATAAAATCATAAATACGCAATGAAATCGCATTAGTTATGGAACTGTTTTATTATTTCTCAATAAACGATTCTTTAATAATCAAATAATTTATAACTCTTACCCGCTTGTTTACCCCAATAAGTTTAGAAATCAATTTAAATATTCAGTAAATACTTGTCTAACTGATTTTTATGGAAGGAGCCTAAGCCATTTGTATGAATCAATATAGTGTTAAATTATTAATAGAGAATCCGAAATCATTATTCCAAACATAGATGCAAGGTGGTTTGGGATGCGCCTTATCTTTTTTTGAAGATGGAGTGAACTAGAAGTCGTTAATAATGACGGAAGCTCCAAAGCTCGCGAAGGAGATCACCGACGTTATCGACTTCTAGGAGTGGAGTCTAGAACCGCAGCGAAGCAAGCTCACTTCGGCAATCTCTGTGCAGCGCAGCGTAAATGTTTTGTTTGGAAAGTTATTTGAGAATATAATAGAGTTTGGGTAATGATCCCGATACGCATTTAATTTATATTAGACTGAAATGATTTTAAACAACGAGGTGTTATGATTGACTTTATGGCTTAACTATTTAATTTAGCTTAACTTAAAGCTTACTGTTCTATTGGTCCTTGTTCAAACTGAACTCCTTTCTTTCTCTTTTGATTGTGAAAAAAGTATTTCAAACTGAGTGCAAAAGTTGAGCCTTCAACAACACCATAGGCGACGGTTTTATTTGTGCCATTTCTGTATTCTGTGGCAATGGCTAAAGTTGAGGAAAAGGGAACGCGTCCAGACAAACCAAGATATATAGTTCCTTCATTTGGAGTTCTGTATTCGAAGCCCACATTTGCATTGGCGTTAAAGTCAAAGTAATTCAATCTTCTCCCTTCGAATATAAAAAGGTGTGTTCCTTCAGGGTTTATAAGGGAACGTATATTGGAGGCATTAAAGTTCCCTGAGGCTCCAATACTAACATTCATATAAATTTGCTTACCTAATTTGATATAAACTAAAAAGTTTAGGGGAATATCGAAACTCACATAACCCAGTTCATCTTCTGCGTAAACATTCGAATCGGGCACACTGTAACTTGCCTTATAATTTCGACGGGTATAGTTTATTCCTGTTTCGATAGCCAGCAACTCTGTAAGTCCAATTCTAACTATGCCACCATAAGAATAACCAAATATTGGAGAAATCGTTGTTTCAAAACCATCTTCGGCCATATCAAAAGCCTGATCACCAACCAAGCCAAATGGAATCAATGGCTTTACTTGAATACCAAAAAAGTTTTCTGATTTGGTTCGGTGGGCCTGAGCGTTTGCATTGTTATTACAAGACACCACTACTATGATTATAAAAAGTAGATTTCTTATTTTCATTCGTTAATTTGATGAATCCCTGTCTTTTCTCCTATTAAATCTGGACGAGAACAATAGCCTACAATTGCTAAAAGCATCGCTCCAATCGAGAATAGAACAAACGTCCAACGAAAGAATTTATTGCTGATAAGGAAATTTCTGTTTCTTCCCTCTACGTCGTAATTTATTCTTTCAACTTTAGAATAATCCCTTTTATGGATTCCAAACAAAATATATGTTTTACCCCTTGTATCCTCCTCTCCTTTTTCGAACCAGATTTTATCAATCGTTAAATTATCTTCGAAGTCGTCTGCCTTAATTTTATTAGCAAAACGAAAAACAATATAATTAGGGTTGGAAGGATGGCGAACGTAGTTCACCAATCCTAAATCTATTATACTCTCTACTTTTGAATCCATTCGGTCACATATTCGATTGGTTTACGTTGACCTTTTGGCCAATCTTGTCCTGGATATCCTACATAAAAAAGTCCTAAACAACGGTCTTTTGGTCCAATAGCTAAGAATTCTTTCATTTCATCGGTGTAAACAAGTTTTGGAGTTGCCCAAAATCCACCAAGTCCATACGCTGTGGCTGTCAAGTGAATATTTTGAACGGCACATGCCACTGCCTCAATTTCTTCAATTTCCGGAATCTTTTCAGAAGCTTGTCTTTCCATACAAATCGCGATAACTGCAGATGCTTTGGCTGGTCTATTTGTCATTCGCCCCAATTTTATATCATGTACCTCATCAGCTGGCGTGTTTTTAATATACATATCGCGCATGAATTCTCCCAAACGAGTTTTCCCTTCTTCCATGAACACTTTAAACCTCCATGGTTGGGTTAATCCATGCGAAGGTGCCCAAATCGCATTATTTAAAAGTAGTTCGATTTGTTCCTTGTGTACTTTTCGATCACTGTAAAACTCAGGATAAATAGTCCTTCTGTCTTTCATCAACTCAGTTACTTCACTTAAATTATATTTCATTTTCTCCTACTTTAAATCCAACGACAAAGATATTATGAAAATCGTCAGTAAAAAAGCAAAACGTAGAATTCTATTTTTTTATTGGTTATGTTGGCTAACACGAGACGCAATATCGCCTTAGCCGTCATAATAGCAAATAATTTTGTGGTGAATTAGTGATTCGGATATTTCAGCCAAGTCGAGTAATAATAAAGAAATAGAGCGAGAGCGAAGGAGCGCGCATGGAGAGCGCATGGAGGCAAAAGAGCAAAAGGGTTATTAAAACACTTTATTAATAATCTTTTCTTTATCAAAAGGAGCACTAAAGTCTAACAATTGCTTGGCGTTGGCATCGATGGCCACTACTCTACTACAATATTCGAAACACAATTCTAGATTATGCGATGATATGAAAATAATTTGATTATTGACTTTTGCTATTTCCTTAAGAAGCTGTAACACCTTTCTGCGGTTATTGTAATCCAGAAAGGCAGTCGGTTCATCGAGAATCATTATTTCAGCTTCTTGGGAAAGTGCTTTTCCTATCATTGCGATTTGTCTCTCCCCATCGCTGAGATTAATGGTGTTTTTATTGACAAAATTCGTCAACCCCAGTTGTACTAAAACTTTTTGGATCACCAACTGATCTTCTTCTGTCAACTTATTCAACATATTGGTATAAGGCGCTCTTCCCATTGCCACAAGATCATAAACAGTCAAATGATCTACTCCATTAAATTTTGAAGGAACAAAACTTAAATGTTTGGCTTTTTCCATTTTATCAAGGTCTTTCCATATCTTTCCTTGAATTTCAATTGCTCCAGAAAGTGGTTCTTGATGACCTAGAATGGTATTAAATAGTGTTGTTTTACCAGATCCATTTGGACCAATCACCGCAACAAACTCCCCTGGTTTAAAAGTTAGATTTTCTGAAGTGAATAAAACGCGCAGCTCCTTGCGCTTTATTTTAGTTATTGCGCCTTTAGAAACACCAAATCCGATATGTAAATCTTGAAATGTTAACATTAAAATTTCTTCATTATTATCCACATTACTACTGGCGCTCCAATTAGGGCTGTCAAGGCATTGAGTGGTAAATTAAAATAAGGCAAAAGGAGTTGCATTGCAATGTCACAAACCACTATCAAAAGCGCTCCTCCCAATAGACTTCCTGATAGTAAATGGTAATGGTTTGTTGTCTTGTATATCACCTTTACCATATTTGGAACTACAAGACCAACAAAGGCTATTGGTCCGCAAAATGCGGTAATAACTCCTGTCAAAATAGAGGTTGCAACGATAATTAAAAAACGTATAGCTTTGACGTTGACACCTAATAGTGATGCGCTTTTATCTCCAAGTAAGAGCAAATTCAATGGTTTAACCAATACTACAGAAAGAAATACTCCTATTGCCACCACTAATGCTAATATTCCCAGTTGATTAAACGCTACTCCTTGTAAAGAACCAAAGCTCCACAACATGAATGTTTTCAAATTATTCGGATCGGCATAGGCTTGAATAACGCTGACTAATGCGCCGGCAAAACTTCCAAACATAATTCCAATAAGCAGCAGTGATATTTTGTTTTTAACATAAACGGAGCAAAACAGTATGAATAAACCTGCCCCAAACGCACCTATCATGGCAGCTGCAACGATTCCCAAGTCACTTCCAAAGATATAAAAAGAGGACATTGTACTGATCGCTACTAGTAATGAAGAACCTGAATTTATCCCTAACACGTAAGGTCCAGCCAATGGGTTTTGAAAAAGTGTTTGCATTAATAACCCAGCGATAGAAAGCGCAGCACCTGATAAAATTGCGGTAACAACTCTGGGAAAACGAAATATGCGAACAGTTAGTTCTTCAGTTGAGGAAGAATCATAATTAAAAACACCGTTAAAAATGTCAGGAAATCCAATTAAAAAACTCCCTAGCGTAAGGTCGTATAGCACCAAACCAAGAAGAAGCGCAAATAGCACTAAATTTTTTTTCCAATAATTACTATTAATAACATTCATGACCAGACAAAGGTATCAAGCCGATTTTAAAATTGGTGTATTCGTTGGCACTATTTTCAATTGACCTAAAAAAAACGCTATTGCATTAACTCGTAAAAATGCAATTCATTTTCATCAAATAGATCAGGATGAAATATTTTACCAAGGTCTTCTAATAACTTGTGAGGTTCAATTGGAGAATTTTCCCAGAAACAATTCGTGTTATTAAAGTAAGTATAGAGCTTTCCAGTTTTAGCTGATTCGAGTAATTCAAACTTTTGACTTTGTTTCATCAACTCTTCCTTTGATGATGCACCCGCATTTAGCCAAAACTCAGTATCCTTGTTTTGTGTAATCACTTCCTCTAATCCCAAACTTAAACTGCCTGTCCCTTCGGTTTTTGCGTATACATAATCGATATTTGCATCTTTAAATAACTGAGCCATATAACTATCACCTGCTGGAACATTGAAAATATCTCCAAAATAAGTGCCTGCAAAGACAGTTGGTCCTTTATCGGCAAGTTTTAGTTTATCGGTTATTGCATAATATTCTGCTTTAATATCTTCAAATATTAATTTTGCTTCTCTCTCTTTATGAAAAAGAGCCCCATAAACCTTAATCCATTCTGCTCTTCCCATTGGGTGGGTTTCTTTCCATTCAAAAATTTTGAAGGTTTTTAAATTTGCTTGGGCAAGCTTATTCAAAATTGGTGCATTATCATTGAACCCTGAATACAATATAATATTTGGATTTATTGAAACAAACGCTTCAGCATCCGACATCCCAATATTGCCCACTTCTTTAACAGCAGATTCAATCATTGGGTTACACATATAGCTGTAACTAGAAACTCCAGTGATTTTATCTTCTAAACCCAGTTTGCGTAACATTCCTACTTGAGTTGCAGACATCGCGACAACGCTCTTCATCACTTTAGGAAACATATCACTATTTGCTTGGTCAGACTTATTAACTCTGTAGGTATTCAATGTTGATTTTGTATCTGGATCTATAATGTTAATTTCTATAAATGAATGGTGATGTATAATTTGAAATGCTTTAGCAAAATCATTGGTCAAGGTATCCGCAGTTAGTATACTATTTGCTTTAGTAGAAACTTTATTTTTTTCTTCTTGACAAGCTGACACGGATACCAAAACTAAAACAAACAAAAATAAATAATTGATATACAGATATTTATATTTCATACGTGATATTAAATACTTGATTTTATATGTAATTATGTCAACAAAAGTAAGCAGTTTATTATATTAATAATAGTATTAAAAGTTAAAATAATATTATTGAATAGTGTCTGGTCGGAAACAGACGATTTTTATTCCCAATTTTATCGGGATGAGAAATATCTATTCAATCATAATAATTTTTTAAGGTTATTCCCGATTTCTCGGGAGAGGCTATGCGCTGCGCAGCGTTTTACTAACCCTGCCAAAGTGAGCCTGTCGAAATACCGCATCAGCCGACGAGAAAAAAAGCAAAATAGACTCAAAAGAATCAATTTTAATTTTGTGCTGTTTCCGACCAGACACTAGTTAATTATAGCTAGTGCTGTAACTCATAAATAACGGTGCTTAAATTTTGCTTAAAATTATTCTTTAGACAAGGCAAGATTTTCAATCATAGCCATAGTTACGGTTTAAAATTTTAACGAAGTATAAAGGAAAAAGAGGAGTGAAATAAGCGATGGAATTTATGAATTACAGCACTAGGGTAATTTACCTTTAATGAGATATCCCATCAAAATAATTTCATAAGACAAAAAAAATATGGATATTTACAGAGTTAAATAAATTAAAAAATCTATTGTATAGCTATTTATTAAAAACGAAACTGATAATTTTTAAATATTAAAACTCTATGAAAACAATAAAACTACTCTCTATTGGTCTATTTATATCTGGTGCAATGTTATTTTCAGGCTGTAAAAAGGAAGGTTGTACTAATCCAGATGCTGATAATTTTGATGGAGAAGCAAAAACTAGTGATTTTTCATGCGTTTATACAACGGAAGTTGTTTTCTGGTTTAAAGAAAACATTTCAATAGGGCTTCAAGCTGCAGAGATTGGAAAACTAGATTTCCTTCTAAATGAAGAGCAAATAGGTCAGTCAGGAACTGATATGTTTTGGGAAGAAGCTCCCGAGTGCGGAACTATAGGAACAATCAAATTTACGAGAGAACTTACTGAATCGAGATCTGAACCATTTTACTATACCGTTAAAGATGAAGAAGGATTTGAATTATGGAAAGGACTCACTGTATTAGATATCGATTCTTGTCGTGTTATCCAACTGGAGGATTTCTAAAGTTAGTATTATAAAAACAGACTATTGTGAAGTCCGCAGAAACATTTTTGTTTTTGCGGACTTTTTTTTTTTTACTGTATGGCTTGGTTAAGTCAAAAATCAATCTAACTTTGTCTATTCATTTTAGAGTGTATGTGAAAATCATACAATAAGGAATCTTGTGAGAATCAAGAACTGTATCTGCAGCTGTAAGCTTTATAAGTTCTTTTCATTAAGCCACTGACATGTCTCTCGACAGTTGGGAAGGTAGAAAAGAATAAAAAGTGAGTCAGAAGACTTGGCTAAAATGCGTTTAAGGAGACTTCAGAATAAAGTCGGACTTATCAAATATACTGCATTGGCTAATACCCCCAGTATTGATATTTCTATTCTTTTTGAGCTATTCGCTCAGCATGTTGTCTTCATTTTATTAATTGTTTAATTCATTAAAACTTAAAAAATGAAGAAATTTTACTTTTTAGCAAGTGCGCTGCTTGCTGTAACAACTCTAAAAGCGCAAACTACAGCAGATTTAGAAAATCTAACAATTCAATCAGACTCTTTCTACAATGGAGAGGATGGAGCAGGTGAATTTATGTCTGGTAATATTACTTTTGGTAATTACTACGATTCACAATGGGGTTCATGGACAGGTTTTGCCTATTCTAACATTACCGACAATACAACTCCTGGTTATGGTAATCAATACAGTGCTTCTCCAGGAAGTGGTTCCAACAATTCAGATATTTATGCGGTCTATTACAATGGGGATACCCTACATTTCCCTGGAACAGACAATAACCTGGTTAGTGTTGATTTAACGAATACAACTTACGCATACTTTTCTATGAAAAACGGAGATTCCTTTGGTAAGCAATTTGGATCAACAACTGACGTCAATGGTGATGATGATGGCACAAATGGAGAAGATTTCTTCTACATTACCATTTACAATCATGATGCATTAGGCAGTAAAACAGATTCGCTTGATTTCTATTTAGCAGATTATCGTTTTGCAGATAATAATAACGATTACCTAATCAACACATGGAAAAATGTTGATATTTCTGCATTTAACAACGTTAATTACCTTACTTTTTCTTTTAGTTCATCAGATGTTGGAAGTTTCGGAATCAATACACCTCAATATTTCGCAATGGACGATTTGGTTTACAATAACACAGCTGGTCTAGAAGCTCTTCAAAAAGCAAATTTCGCAATGTATCCAAATCCAGCACAATCAACTTTAAATATTGAAGGTGCTGCAGGAGAATACAGAATTTACAATACGAGCGGTTCAATCGTTAAAGAATTCACCAATTCGAACATGAGTAAAATTGATATTTCTGCATTAACTCCAGGTATATATGTAGTCAAAGTTTCAACTGAAACTGCATTTGGTACAAGAAAGTTAATTGTTAGATAACTTACCTTCATGATCTCATTAGGCATAAATAGTAGGTTTTTACATGTTATAATAACGTGTAGCTTACTATTTATGCCTTATTTCTTAATTAGTCAAAAGGATACTACTCTATTTAATGAAGTCACCGTTCGAGGAAATCATTTAAAAATAGATAGACATACAACCTTAAACGAAGCTCAAATTGAGCGTTTAGCACCAAACGATTTAGGAAGTTTGTTGCAATACATTAATGGAATCACCATTAAAAGCTATGGTGGAATTGGGGGAATGAAAACACTTTCTCACCGTGGATTAGGAGGAGAACACACCCAATTAATTGTTGATGGACTGCCCGTGAGTGACCCTCAGAATGGGCAAACAAATCTCGCCAATATTCAATTGAATAATGTTGAAGAGGTAGGATTGAGTCATCAGAACACAGATCACCTCGTTCCAGTTTCTGGATTGGTAAAAGGAAGCTCTGTACAATTAAAAACATTCGACCAACAGTTCTCACCTCATAAATTCTCACTGCGCAGCAGCGTTACAATGGGAAGTTTTGGTCAAAAAGAAGGTTTTGTTGGATTAAAAAAAGGAGGAGACAAAACATTTATAAGTTTCTCAGGAGGTTACCGAACTTACGAGGGGGATTATCCTTATCAATTAAACTTTGGTAATGAAAGCCAACAATTATACCGTAGAAATAATGCTTTAGAAGATTACCAAGTTGCTGTGGGCGCTGGAATAAAATGGAGAAAAGGCACGACTGGTCAACAAATAAAATTTTTCGCAAAAAGAAATGCTATTGACCAACAATTACCTGGAGCAGTTATTTTTTATAATAACATGGCGCAAGAAACATTGAAAACTGAAAATAATAGTGCAGGACTAAACTACAGACTATATAGTAGCAAGTTTGCTTTCAAAGCTTTTGCGCAATACTCCAATCGTTTTCTTCATTATCATGACCCCACTTATTTGAACACTGATGGATTTTTAGATAATCAATACACTACTAATTCTTTGATTGGTGGTTTTCATTTGAGGTACAAATGGGAGGATTTCACTTTTCATGCAGGAAACGACTTTGGCTATGACGCATTAGAAACCACGAGAAACTTAGGTGAACCAAACAGAACTACTAACACAAGTATGCTGAAGGCTAAATACTATGCTAAGTATTTTAATATTGAAGCGAGTGTATTTTCTCAATCGTTTATTGATAGAAATACCTCAAAAACCCATCGGAAAGATTATCACAAACTACATCCACAATTTTCATTTTATACTTCTGATGCATTATTTAATGATCTTCAACTATTTATTTGGTACAAACCCTCATCTCGCGCACCCTCATTTAATGAATTATACTATTCACAAGTAGGAAATAAATCTTTGGTTCCCGAAGAATCTTCACAAGTTAACATTGGAACCCGTTATATTAAAACAATAAAAAAAGTAGATTTTCAAATTCAAGGAAACATCTTTAAGAATTTAGTAAATGATAAAATCATTGCATTACCAACCCAAAACCTTTTTGTTTGGTCCATTCAAAATATTGGGAAAGTAGATGTTTTTGGTGGTGATATTCATTTAAGCGCAAGTACCCAATTGAATCGAAATTGGAAAATAAATTTTCAAACTGGTGCGAGTTTGCAAAAAGCCATTGATATAAGTGACGAAAGTTCACCAACATTTAGAAATAAAATTGCTTATACACCTTCTTTAACCGGAAATGCTATGTTAAGTATTTTCTTTAAAAAAGCAGGAATAAATTTTACAGGATTATACATTGGAGAGCGTTACAGTTTGAATGAGAATACGAGTAGCAATCGATTAGATCCCTACCTTGTATTTGATTTGTCTGCTAATTATACTTTTAAATTGAAGCGCAATCAACAATTAAAGCTCCATGCCGGAGTCAAAAACTTAGGGAATTCTTCCTACAATTTTATCAAATATTTTGTAATGCCAGGAAGAAACTACTTTATAAAGTTAAGTTATGAAATTAATTAAATATATAATTATTACGCTGTTAGTCTTGACTTCTTGTAAAAAAGAAAAAGTGGATACTTCTGTTATGGACAGTTCATTCAATAATGGTCTCTTGGTCTTAAACGAGGGACTTTTCCAGCACAACAACAGCACTTTATCTTGGATTAATTTAGCTAATAACGAAGTGCATAATGATGTATTTTTAGAGAAAAACAACCGTCCACTTGGAGATACAGGAAATGACATGCTCGTTTATGGAGGGAAAATATACATTGTCGTTACAGGATCAAGTACCATTGAAGTTATTGATAAAAAGACATTAAAAAGTATAAAGCAGATTCAATTCAATTATAATAACCAACCTCAAGAACCACGAAAAATGGCGATTTACAGCGGAAAGGTATTCGTTTCTAGCTTTGATGGTTATGTTACTGCAATTGATACCGTTTCTTTAAACATCAGCAAAAGAATAAAAGTTGGAAGGAATCCAGAAGGTATTTGTGTTGCTAATCAATCACTATATGTTGCGAATTCTGGAGGATTAGATTTCCAAAATGTTGACACCACTGTTTTTGAAATCGACTTAAACACAATGAGTGTTGTAGACACTTTCATCGTTGGAAACAATCCAGGGTCAATGATAGCAGACGAGTTCAATAATATTTATGTAGTAAAAAGAGGCGATTACACTTCTGATCCTTCAGAGATAGTTAGAATAAACACAAGTGATAAATCAGTTACAAATCTTGGAATTGCTGCTTCCTCTATTTCAAAAAGAGGAAATCAGCTATACATCAGTTATTTCAATCACAGCTCAGGTTCTTCAGCTGTTTCGACATATGATTGTGCGTCTCAATCTTTGATTAATCCAAACTTAATTAACAACCAAGACATTACGACCCTTTATGGAGTCATACCTTTTAAATCTGATGAATTGATTTGTTTGGACGCCATGAGTTTTACCAATACAGGATATTTGCGCTTTTTTAATTATTCAGGAAACTTAAACAACAGCATTAAAGTGGGTTTAAATCCAAATTCAATTGTACATTATGAATAAATATCTATTTATATATTTAATGACTTGCTCAGGTTTGATATTTGGACAATCTTATCCACCAGCGGCTGGATTGCCTGGTTCAACAGCAATAGCGTATAATAATCCAATATTTGTGGGTTGGGCAACGCATATTGAAGTAGAAAGAGGTTATGTTGATATTGGAGATACCAGCGTGTACTATGGCCCTTCCAATAAAGCCACCTTTGGAATTCCATCTGGAGCTACTGGCATGGCTTCAAATATCACAACTGATGCTGTATCATTGGGAGACAGTGGAATTGCTATTGTTACTTTTGGTTTACCTATCAAGAATGGAATTGGACCTGACTTTGCTATTTTCGAAAATGGTTTATCAGATACCTTTTTAGAACTCGCGCATGTAGAAGTAAGCTCAGATGGAATTAACTATTTTAGGTTCCCCTCCCATTCACAAACACAAACCAATACGCCAGTTGGAGGATTTGGAACGCTTGATCCAACCTACTTGAATAATCTTGCTGGAAAATATAAAGTAGGATATGGAACACCTTTTGATTTGGATGAACTGATAAACAGCAATGGATTAGATCTAAATTTAATCACACATATTAAAATCATAGATGTTGTTGGTTCACTCGATGAACACGGAACACAAGATTCATTTGGGAATATAATTAATGACCTTTACCCTACTCCGTTTGGTTCTGGAGGTTTCGACCTGAATGGTGTTGGGGTAATTCATCAAAACACTCTTCATCTCTCAACTGAAACTATCAATTTTAGTATTTATCCAAATCCTAGTCATGGTTTAATCCATATTGACTTGAATAATTCAAAAGCTTTAGCATTGACAATCACAAATAGTATAGGAAAACAGGTAAAACAAGTAAGACTTGAACATTTAAATGGATCCTTAAGTTTTCAATTATCAAAAGGAATCTATTTTATTAAAGTTAGCGGAATCAATAGTGTGAATAGCCGAAGGGTTGTGGTTCAATAGCTTTTTATTTCACAACGAATCACTATAAATGGAAAATTTTATTGATTTCAAACAAGACAAGTAAACGTTTGACGTAGTTGTATTTTTTATATATCGTCAAAATCTATTACAAAATCATTGCTGTCCTGTGAAAAATATTTACTCTTCGAAGAATCGTCTGTTTTACTTGTTTACAGATGGTTTTGAAAACCATAGGCTTGGTTTTTCATAAATGTCATAATCGAAGCGTCTGGGATTCCACAGCGAAAGATGAGTTATCATGTGGAATCGCTTTCCTCTGAAAGAGTGGAAGCGTATGGAACATAGCTAATCTCATGGTGCGCAGCATTCGCCTTGGAATTCCATTGATTTTTTTGCTTACGCTTGTTCACTTCTTGTGTGTTGGTGAGCTCCCTTTGGTCGGTTGTTTCGTTTTTTTATCAACCGACCGAAGGGAGCTCACCAACACGATTGATAATTTACAAAAGTGAGTAATAACCGACGCGAAGCTAGCTCATAAAAACCATTAAAAGACAATTAAAGAATTGAATAAAAAAATGAACCGCAGCGAAGCAAGCTCATGAAGGCAATAAAAAATAAATAAAGACTGAATAAAAGAGAGTTAAGTTTAAATGCAAGTTTCATCCATTATTGATGAAGTTTATTTTAATCGGACAGTAGTGTTACAAAATAATAAACCTTTTTATTCAAAAACTGTAACATTTGGATGTTATAAGCGTTAAATTAGCTATATTTCAGTAGGAATTTTTTTACTTTCAAACATGATTAAGCGCTATCCACTTTTCTTTTTCCTTTTTTTAGTTCCAACAATTATTTTCTCTCAAGTAGAGGACGAATCTTGTTTACCTCCTGGTAAGAAAACCTTAAAACTTATTGAAAAAGCGCAAAAGGAAGCACCACCTGAAGCCTCTAAATTATTTAGAGAAGCTATGGAAGAAGAGCCTGATAATGCAATGGCTAATTACGAATTTGCCATGTATGCCTATAAGAATGGTATAGAACTTTATGAATCTGATCCAAATCCTAAACGTGGTGATAGCTACATGAAGGTTGCAGAAAAGCTTTTTATGGAAACGATTGATAGGTGTTCCGATTATCATTCAAATTGTTATTACTATTTAGGTGTTATCAATTTCACATTTGAAAAAGAGAAAGAAGCAATAAAATATTTTAATCTCTTTCAAGACTTTGATCACAAAGAGATGAGTCGTTACTCAAACGATCATGAAAAAAGATTAAAAGATGTAGCAGAAGTAATAGCTAAGTATAAGGAAGAGCAATCTTTTTATGAAACAGCGGTCCCTTTTTCTCCTAACAAAGTGAAAAATGTAAGTACATCGCGGGATGAGTACTTCCCTATGATTTCCCCTGACAATGAAATCATATTCTATACTAGAAAGGTAGACAGAACGGCTAAAGGGGATATTATTTCTACCATTCGAGAAGAATTTACTTGGTCTAAAAGAAAAGATAATAAATCATTCTTTGACGGAGGAAAACCTTTAAACCCTCCATTTAATGATGGATATTTTGATAGCTACGGTGCTGCCACATTATCCGTTGATAACAAAGAAATGATTATTTGCGCATGCCGAGATGAAAATGTAAGAGGACAAACTTATAGAAACTGCGACTTATATGGAACTTTTTATGAACGAACAGGAGAAGGAGGCAATGATTATGTCTGGTCAGAATTACAAAGCTTAGGAGACGGAATTAATACAATAGACGGCTGGGAAGGTCAACCCACCATGTCTGCTGATGGTAACACTTTATATTTTGCTGCTATTCGTCCAACCACACAAAATGACGATATTTTTTATTCTAAAAGACTGTTAGATGGCTCTTGGGGGCCATCACAACCTTTTACGGTAGTGAATACACCAGGTAAAGATAAAAGTCCATTCTTTCATCAAGACAGCGAAACTTTCTATTTTGTTTCTAGTGTGAGCGATCAAAGAAAAGGCCTTGGAGGAACAGATATCTTTTATATGAGAAAACAAGATGATGATTCATGGTCTAAACCAAAAAACATTGGCTACCCTATCAATACAGAAGGTGATGAAATCGGATTATTTGTTTCTATTGATGGGAAAGACGCTTATTTTTCCTCACGCCAAGGAGGAATATGGGATATTTACGCTTTCGATTTATATCAAGAAGCCAGACCAAAATCCGTTGTTATTGTTAAAGGAGAATTGAATAACGAAGACAATTCTCCAATTGAAGATGTTGAAATAGAGATTGCTTATTCCAATTCGGATAGAGTGGATAAGATTAGGGTTAATGGAAATGATGGGAAGTACGCTGCTGTTGTTAAAACAGAAGACAAAGGAGATGTTATGGTTAATGTCAAAAAAGAAGGACATGCTTTTGATTCACAGATTATAACCAAAGAGGAATTGGCAAAAGGAGAAACAATACGTTCGAAAAACATGGAGGTTCGAGAGATTAAAATTGGAGAAGCCTACACCATTAACGATATTCTTTACAATACAGCTTCTGAGGAATTGTCTGAAAGAGCGCAATTTATTCTAAAACAATTTGCGCGTTTTTTGAAAGACAATAAAGACTTTACAATACTTATCCAAGGACATACAGATGATGAAGGAATTGCTGACAAAAACCTTAAATTATCTGAGCGCAGAGCATTGGGCGTTAAGCACTTTTTGATTGATAATGGAATTGACAAATCACGTTTATCAGCAAGAGGATATGGTCAAACGCAACCGAAAGTCCCAAACACAAATCCTGAAAATAAACGTAAAAATCGCAGAACAGATTTCGTTATTCAGAAAATGTAATTCCTCCCATGTAAATCAACAAGTATTATTTATTTGCTGCAGGGATTAAAGAGCGCAAGTCAGAGCCAGTGACCTCTTGGTGAAGCTGAAGTTCAAAACGATTAACGACAGCAAATAAATGATCAAAAATGTCTGCCATAACAACTTCGTAATCTGCCCAAATCTTTGTCTTTGAGAAGCAGTACAATTCGATTGGCAGTCCTTTTGTGTCTGGTTGCAATTGACGCACCATCAGTGTCATTTCTTGATTCAAATCGGTATTGTTTTGCAAATAGTATTCAATATATCTTCGGAATAAACCAACATTTGTAGGTCGACGTGCATTAATTTGATATTCATCCATCAAACCATGTTCTTTGTTGTATTCTTCAACAGCCTCTTTCTGCTCTTGAATAAAACCTGTCAATAATTTCACTTTAGATAAACGTTCTATCAGCGCGTCATCAGCAAATTTTATTGTTTCAATCTTTACATTTAAAGAACGTTTGATACGTCGTCCTCCAGAATTTGACATTCCTCTCCAGTTTTTAAAACTGTCTGAAATAAAATTATAGGTTGGAATCGTTGTGATTGTTTTATCGAAGTTTTGGATTTTTACAGTCGTTAAATTGATTTCAATTACGTCACCATCAGCTTCGAACTTTTCCATTGTAATCCAGTCTCCAATTCTCAACATATCATTGGCTGATATTTGAATACTTCCAACGAAACCTAAAATCGTATCCTTAAAAACCAAGAGCAATATTGCCGTCATTGCTCCTAAAGAAGTAAGGAAAAATATTGGGGATTTATCTGTTGTTACAGAAAGTAGAATAATCACAAAGATAATTGATACAATTAGCTTTACTGTTTGAATATATGCTCCAATTGGTTTGTCAGAAAAGTAAGGCTTATCCTCTAAAACGACTCTAACAGCATTTAAGAAGCGGCGAATACCTACTAAAATCACCAAAACAATTAAAAAATCATTTAAGCGTATAGAATATTCTAAAACTTTAGGAAAAGAAAAGAAAACTATGGAGAAAAAATAATCCATAAATAACAATGGAAGAATATGTGCAATGGCACTAAAAAAGTCCTTTTCGACCAATAAATCATCCAACTTTGTTTTACTTCTAAGCGCAATTTTTTTAATTACCGCCAAAAGAACTTGTCTTGTCAAATACCAAATCAAAATGGAAAGTACTGCCATTCCCACGAGTAGCGCCAACATCCACAAAAATTTGTGACCTTCATAATCCGAATTCTTCAATAATTCTTCAATCGGGGCTGATTTATCGATAGAATAAAAGCTTTTTACCCAATTAAAAATTAACTCTTTCATGGTTTTAATTATTTTTAAGCAAAAGTAACAAAACTATGCGTCCGAAGGTACAATTTCATATATTAAGCTGGATTACACTCCTCCTTTTTCCAGCGATTGGACTAACCTTACTTTGGTTATTTGAGGATATTGAAATCATTTCAGTTTTTGAATTTGATCAGTTTTTTAGTCCATTAACATTGCTTGGATTAGAATTTGGTTTCATTTATGGTTTTCTTGTTCTCGGAGTTTCACAGTTTCCAATTTTCGAGGAAATGTCAGGCCCTCAAACGAAAATGCTAAAAAACTTAAACCTGAATTGGGTTGATATTCTTTTTATGTCTTTTTGTGCTGGATTTGGAGAGGAATTACTTTTCCGTGCTGGCATACAAACATGGCTAGGCCCTTGGTTAACCACATTTCTTTTTATCGCAGTTCATGGCTACTTTAATCCGAAATCATGGAAAAAAAGTATGTTAGGTGTTTTATTATTTCCCTTTATTTTAATTCTTTCTTATGCCTACGAAATATTTGGCTTATGGTTTTGCGTAGCCGCTCACTTTTCTTATGATTTACTCATGTTCATGGGAGTATTGAAAAGAGATTAATCCTTATATAGTGTCTGGTCGGAAACACAACAAAATTAAAATTGATTCTTTTGCGTATATTTTAATTTTTTTTTCTCGTCGGCTGATGCTATGGCATCTCCTAAAGAAAGAAAACCAAACCGCAGCAAAGCAATCTCATAGCCTGTCCCGAGAAATCGGGAAAAACCTTAAAAAATTATTATGATTGAATAAATACCTCTCATCCCGATAAAATCGGGAATAAAAATCGTCTGTTTCCAACCAGACACTATATAAAACTCCCACAGGCTATAAAAAAGTACAGAAACTATTTCAATCGGTCTGCAAAAGCAACTTTAAATTTCTCTACTTTTGGTCTTACTACCGCTAAACAGTAGCCTTGAGATGGATTTCTCTCGTAATAATCTTTGTGATCACTTTCGGCAGCATAATAAGTGGTTAGCGGCGCGATTTCTGTGACAATTGAATCTTCAAAAGCTCCTGAAATATCTACTTTTTTCATGTAAGCTTCCGCTAACACTCTTTGTTCGTCATCATGATAAAAAACAACAGAACGGTACTGCGTTCCTATATCATTACCTTGACGATTTAATGTCGTTGGATTATGAACGTACCAAAATACCTCTAATAATTCCTCATAACCAATTTCATCTGCATCATACACAATACGAATTACCTCTGCGTGACCAGTTCTGCCTTCGCAAATTTCGCGATATGCTGGGTTCTTAATGTGTCCACCAGCATAACCTGGCATTACATTAATTACTCCTTTTAACTGATTAAAAACAGCTTCGATACACCAAAAGCATCCAGCTCCAAATATTGCTTGTTTTTCTGTCATTATCTACATTTTTTATATAAACAAGTTGAGGATATCAAAGTTTAAATTAAGTGAATGCGTTTAATGAAAAAACAACTATTACACATTAAAAAAGCTTTACATCCTAATGATAATTAACCTATATTATTCATCAAAACACTCAATAATATCATAAATAATTGAAAAATAATATTTACGTCAATATTCAAAAATAGTATCTGGTCGGAAACAGACACTATATATAATGACAGTATATAATTTTGCTAATCTAACCTGTATTATTCATCAAAACACTCAAAAATATTATAACACATTATAAAACAATAATTTACATAAATATTTTAAAGAAGAAAACTTCTTTAAAATTGAGTTTTTTTTGATTTACTTTCATATTTATTTTGCGTTACGCCTTATTGAAATAGAATCCTATATCTTCGAAGTCCGATGACTGCGGAAAAAAGTGAGCTCAAAAAAGTTAATAATGCAGACTAAAGATTATGGAAACCTTAATAAAAACACTTACACTGAGTTTTAAAATGTGATCTAAAAAAATCAAGTCTTTGATGAACGCTTAAAAAAATAAATAAAAACCGAAAAAGCAAGTATACAAATAAATACAATCCACATCCAATTATCAAATATAGATTGGTATTCCTCTACTTGACTAAAGAGTTGGTCCTCCCGTATTCCTCCTGTATTGATGGCTACTTTTTTTGAATGCTCATAACTTAATTTTAATGCACTAATTGCTTTATAACTTTGACGATTTGAAAGTTCCTTTTGGATAACCAGCATTTCTTTAAGTGTTGCTATTTGATTTCCGTATTGATTTAAAGTATCATAAATTAAGTTTAGCTGTTCTAAAGCGTCTTCTTTTCCATTGAGATTATTTGATTCTTCTGCAATTTTTAACGAGTTCTTATAATTTAAAATAGCAGAATCTAAATTTGAAGTTCTGTAGTAAAAGTCTCCCAAGTTATAATATCCTTCTGCGATATAATACTTGTCTTTCCCTTTTATTCTGTAAGCCAATGCCAATTGAAAATATTGCTCTGACTTTTGGAAGTCATTTGAAAGATACTCTGCAATTGCGAGATTAGTATAACCATTGGCCACTGAAGTCATATTCCCAGCAGTTAAGCCAGTTTCCATGCTTTGGGTAAAGTATTCTATAGCTTTTTCGTTTTTACCTTGATCTAAATACAGCTGCCCCTTCAATCCATAAGCAGCAGCCAACCTTTTCATAGCGGCATCTTTTAGCATAAAATCAATATACTCATCTATAGCCTTCTCTGCCTTTTCAAAGTTGTCTTGAATCACATAAATACGACTCAGGTTAATAATTGAGAGCATTATAAATCTATCTTCACCTGATGCCAAAGCAAAATCTGCAGATTTATTGTAATAAAACTCGGCTTGCGAAACATCACCTTGGAGAAATGCTGAAACGCCCATATTATTATACACAATGGCCAACATGGTGTCATTCTCTACTTTGTGATAATAATTTTTTGCTTTTTCTAATTTATCACTGGCTTCATCAAATAGAGAGTTACTGAGCAAATAAGGTCCACTACCATAATTAGCTAATGCAATAGCAGCTTGATTCTTGTTTTCAATCCCCTCTCTTAATAAATCATTAACATAGTAGAGAACACTGTCTTTTTCTTCTAATTCAAACTTTTGAAAGAAATAAAAAAACAGCTCCATTTTCCTATTCAAAGAGGCTGTTTCATATTCTTTCAATTCTTGGTCAATATTTTTTTGAGCAAAAGAAAAACTAAGAATGCCTAGAAAAATGATCAACAGTAAATATTTGAATTGTTTCATATTAAAAGTATGTGTCTAACAAAAATAGGAAAATTGATTTAGTATAGTAAGTGATTTTAGATTAAATAATAAATGCATAGAAAGGGCATCTACTTAAATCAAAATTTGAATTGAAGAAAACGAGGAAATCAACAAGAAGCGCTCCTCATTTACTTTGATTTAAGCTTACGAATTGCTATTTTTGTATGAATTAAAAAAAGAAATTAATATGGCAAATGCACATTTCAAAGTACCGACAGCGGTTAATGAACCAGTTAATTCATACGAACCAAATTCACAAGCAGTAAAATCATTACTTGGGAAATATAAAGAGATGTATGATCAGGAACCAATTGACGTTCCGATGTATATAGGAAGTAAAGAAGTTACAACTTCAGACAAGAGAGTTTTAACTTCTCCACACGATCACCAGAAAGTATTAGGTCACTATAATTATGGTGACAAAAAACACGTTGAGCAAGCAATTGAAGCTGCTATGACGGCAAAAGAAAAATGGTCTAATCTTCCTTGGGAAGAAAGAGCGAGTATTTTTCTGAAAGCTGCAGATTTAATTGCTGGACCTTACCGTGATAAAATTAACGCAGCAACAATGTTGGGTCAATCGAAAAACGTTTACCAAGCAGAGATTGATGCAGCATGTGAAACGGCTGACTTCTTCAGATTCAACGTTCAATACATGTCTGAACTTTACAGTGAACAACCAGAATCTTCACCAGGAGTTTGGAACAGATTAGAGTGGCGTTCTTTAGAAGGATTCGTTTTGGCAATCACTCCATTCAACTTTACTGCAATTTCAGCAAATCTTCCTGCTGCACCTGCAATGTTAGGAAACGTTGTGATTTGGAAACCAGCAGAATCTCAAATATATGCTGCAAATGTACTCATGGAAGTGTACAAAGAGGCAGGTATTCCTGACGGAGTAATCAACATGGTTACATCAGGTGGAGCAAACATTGGTGATGTTGTATTCAAACACAAAGATTTCGCGGGACTTCACTTTACTGGATCAACTGGAGTTTTTCGTCAACTTTGGAAAACTATTGCAAACAATATTGAGAACTATAAATCTTACCCAAGAATTGTGGGTGAAACAGGAGGAAAGGACTTTATCATGGTTCACCCAACTGCAAGACCTGTTATGGTGGCAACAGCTATCACACGTGGAGCTTTCGAATTCCAAGGGCAAAAATGTTCAGCTGCAGCTCGCGCTTACATTCCAAGTAATTTATGGGATGAAGTTAAAGAGAATGTCATTGAACAAGTGAGCTCTTTCAAAATTGGTTCTCCTGAAGATACAACAAACTTCATTAACGCAGTTATTAACGAAAAATCTTTCGATAATATCGCTGGATATATCGATTATGCCAAAGAGAGTAAAGATGCTGAAATCATAGTTGGTGGAAATTATGACAAATCGGAAGGTTATTTTGTTGATCCTACGATTATCGTTACAAAAGACCCAAAATTCAAAACAATGGTTGAAGAGATTTTTGGTCCTGTAATTACGATATTTGTTTATGATGAAAATAAATTCGAAGAAACATTGACATTATTGGATGAAACATCTGAATACGCATTAACTGGTTCTATAATAAGTCAAGACCGTTATGCAATTAGTCTTGCATTGCGCAAATTAGAAAATGCAGCAGGGAATTTCTATATTAATGACAAACCAACTGGAGCTGTTGTAGGTCAACAACCATTTGGCGGAGCGCGTGGTTCTGGAACGAATGATAAAGCCGGAGCGAAACTAAACCTTTTACGTTGGGTTTCTGCACGTACAATTAAAGAAACATTTATTGCAGCAACGGATTACAGATATCCATTTATGGGGTAATCGATAGCTAATTTATTTATAAAGTCCAGAATTAATTTTCTGGGCTTTTTTTTTAAATAAAAAACATTCTGTTTTTCGTTCTTCCGTTTATCAACATTCTACCATTTATAAAATTTAGTTTCATGATTGTCTCCTCGCCATTTTATATTTACATTTGTAGATAATGAAACGATTAAAGCACATCAAAAATAAATATATTATAACAACCATAGTGTTTGTTGTTTATATGCTATTTCTCGATGATGTTGATGTTTTTAATATTGCCAGACAAGAAATAAAACTCAATAAATTAGAGAATGAAAAAGAGATGCTTTTAGAAAAATTCACTGAAACAAAAACTATTCTAGACCAACTTGATCATACAGATGCACTCGAACGTTTCGCCAGAGAAGAAAAGCTTTTCAAACGTGACAATGAAGATATTTTTGTCATTGTAGAAGAGGGAGAATAACATTTCACACTTTCATCTAATTTCATAAAGCCAAAAAATTCTAGCGCATTAAAAAACGCAACATGAAATCATGCTGCGTCGTAAAATATTTTAGTTGCATTTTTACTACAATAAATCCTTATGCACTATTTCTCCAGCGGACAAAATCTTTGAGCTTGAAAAAAGTGAAATATATTCTGATTGAACAGTATCTCCTAGATGAAAACGAACAAAATTCACAAACTTGTCTTTAAAAACCCCAGTATTCTCATGGTCATTAATCGCATCAAAAGAATACAAATCAATATTTTTGTGCATGAATAATTTTAATTGCTCTCTATCATTCACGAAATCAATATTGGCTACGATAACTTTCTTACCCAATGGACTTAATGGTCCGGGAATAGGATTTTGAAAAAGAATTAAGTCTGCTGATTGAATAACATCTTCACTGTTGTCTCGGACAAAGCAACCCTCAAATGCATACTCATTATCGGTATAGCCGCATTCCGCTCCAGCATTTGACTGAATAAAAACGTCTACATATTTGCTTAATGCCCGCACATCTTGTGGCGATGGCATGGCAAATGTACTGCAAACATCTCCTTTAACTATTCCAACATTATTCATCATTCTGCATTTTTTATCTATGGGAATACACCACGTTCTTTATATGTTTGCTCTATTCTTTCAAGCGCTACAATGTATGCGCCAGTTCTCCAATCGGTTTTATATTTATCAGCTGTATCTACAGTTTTTTCAAATGACTCGGTGAGTTTTTCCTCTATCATATGAAGTACCGTTGATATATTGTAGTTCTCACTTCTCTTGTTCTGTAACCACTCATAGTAACTTCCAGTCACTCCTCCAGCATTACAAAGAATATCAGGTATAACATCAACTCCTCTTTCCAAAAGTATCTTTTCACCATCCACGTCGATTGGACCATTTGCTCCTTCAGCAATCAAACTTGCTTTTATACTATCAGCATTTAAAGCCGTAATTTGATTTCCTAAAGCAGCAGGGATAATTATATCACAATCTAAACCGAAGAACTTATCATTATCAATTTTTTCAGATTCTGGATATCCACTAATCATTCCTTTATTATTCCCTACATGATTGTGTAGCTTTTCGGTGTCAAAACCGTCTTTATTGTAAATTGTTCCGCTTGCATCTTGCACGGCTATAAGTTTTGCACCTAGTTCCAACATGAAGTGTGAGGCCCAAAAACCAACATTACCAAATCCTTGAACGATGAAAGTTTTACCTGCAATATCAACATTTTTCAATTTAGCCCAAGATTTAATAGAAGCTACAACTCCATATCCTGTTGCTCTGTCTCTACCTTTTAATCCACCTGAACCAACTGGCTTACCAGTTACTACATGCAAATTAAGCATTCTTGTTGAAGCTGACTTAGTAGAAGCAAAAGTATCTGCGATCCAAGCCATAATTTGTGGATTTGTATTAACATCTGGTGCAGGTATATCTACATCAGGACCAATATTCTCACCTAACGCAAAGGTAAACCTTCTTGTAATTCTTTCTAATTCCCCTAGAGAATACAACCTAGGATCGATGGTTACGCCACCTTTTCCTCCACCATAAGGCAAACCTGCTAATGCAGATTTCCATGTCATCCAAATTGCCAATGCCCTTGCCGCCTCGATATCAACTGTTGGATGAAAACGTAAACCTCCCTTATAAGGACCTAACGCATTGTTGTGTTGTACGCGATAACCATTAAAAACTTCTATCCTACCATCATCCATTTTCACGGGGAAATGAACACTAATTTCACTGTTTGTTGACCCTAAAATCTTTCGAATTCCAGGATCTAAATTCATTATATCAGCAGCTTGATTAAACTGCTTCATAACATTAACATACATTCCAGTTTTTTTCTTATCCTCAACTTTTTCCATCTGTTTATTTTGTATATAAATGAGTCAGTTTTGCATCTGATTCTCACTTTGTTTTAATTTATATCAAATATAGTCTTTTGATAATTCTAACTACCAAATTAGTATAAGTATTTAAGCAGTATCTCTAACTTGACTTGAGTCTTCGAAAAAAATTTATCTTTTGAATCAGAACTTTTAGTCAAAATTGATGAATTGCTATATAACATATTTTTAATATTCAGTTTTATCCACTTTTCTTTCCCAATCCTGAAAGGCTAAAATTGCCTCATCTCTCATAAACTGGCTCGTTTTCACGCGTCTATTTTCAACAGACAATTCAAGTTCTTCATAAATAAAGGAATCATCAAATCCAATATCTGCAGCGTCCTTTTTGGTATTTGCAAAATATAATTCATCAAGCCTTGACCAATAAATTGCACCTAAACACATTGGGCAAGGCTCACAAGAGGAGTAAATTTCACATCCTAATAATTCATGAGAGTTAAGTACTTTGCATGCTTTTCTAATAGCATTGACTTCTGCATGCGCAGTTGGGTCAAAATCAATCGTTACACTATTTGAACTTTCGGCAATTATTTCACCATTCTTAACTATAACGGCACCGAATGGACCTCCACCATTAGAAACGCTTAGTTTGGAAAGATCTATTGCCTTTCGCATATACCCCTTTTGTTTATCGTTCATTCGCATAATTTTGCCTAAATTTAGAAAAACATAAGACAATTCAAAAGTTATATCGACTGAAGTTTCGGAGTTTAATTTCACAACGTATTTTATGGACTATGGAGTTTGTAATTAGGAGGAAGTAAGCTTTAGACTATATGCAATTGGCAAGTTTTAGTATTTAGTGTCTGGTCGGAAACACAACAAAATTAAAATTGATTCTTTTGAGTCTATTTTACTTTTTTTCTTGTCGGCTGATGCTATGGCATCTCCTAAAGAAAGAAAAACAAACCGCAGCGAAGCAAGCTCATAGCCTGTCCCGAGAAATCGGGAAAAACCTTAAAAAATTATATGATTGAATAAATACCTCTGTTTGGAATGCTAAGGCAGTTGTTTTTTTCAAATACAAGGCGCTGAAAACGGAATTTAGCTGGGCTAAATGAGTATTTCGGCAACGAAGTAGTTGGAAGAAAGAACAAGTTAGCAACCAAAGTAGGGTTTTTAGAGGTGCCCTAAAGTAATCAATTTAAAAACGAAGGCAAAAACAAGCATAAAGCTTACTGCCTAAGGCCCATTTAAACTTACACTTATTCATTTAAAACCGAAACTTGAGTTATATCGATATAATAAAAAAGCACCCATTCCTATAAAAGAATGAGTGCCTAATACATTTATTATGTGCGCGTAATTTAATTACTGAACATATCTTTTACACGTTGAAAAAATCCTTTTTCTTTTCCATCAGGATTGGGTTGAAAATTTTCACTTTCTCTCAAGTTCTCAATGATTTCTTCCTCTTCTTTTGAAAGCATTTGTGGCGTCCAAACATTGATGTGAACAAACTGGTCACCCATTCCATAATTCTGAACGCTTGGCAAGCCTTTACCTTTCAAACGCAACATTTTTCCACTTTGCGTTCCAGGATCAATTTTAATGCGTGCTCTACTTTTAATAGTCGGCACTTCAATTGAAGCTCCCAAAGCAGCATCAGCAAAATTAATGAATGCTTCATAGTGAACATTTTGTCCATCACGGCGCAATTCCTCATGCTCTTTCACCTCAATAACGACCAATAGATCTCCTGAAATTCCATCAAATGGTCCAGCATTTCCTTTTCCGCTTACAGACAATTGCATTCCGTCTTCTACTCCTGTAGGAATATCCAATTCAATAACCTCTTCTTTGCGCTCTAACCCTTGGCTGTCTGCTCCAGCAGGTTTTTTATCGATAATTTTCCCAGTTCCTTGACAGTTTGGACAAGTAGATGCCGTTTGCATAGCACCTAAGAAAGTCTGTGTAACACGGTTAACTCTTCCCGATCCATTGCATGTTTGACAATCTTTAAAAGTAATTCCCGCTGCATTTACTAGCTTATTAACACGAATTTTCTTCTTTACTCCTTCGGCTACCTCTTCTAGCGTCAATTTAATTTTTACGCGCAGATTTGTACCTCTAGCAGTTCTTTGACGCGTACTTCCGCCACCTCTTCTGCCATCAAATCCACCGCCACCTCCTCCGAAGATGTCTCCAAATTGTGAGAATATGTCATCCATATCCATTCCGCCGAAACCGCCGCCGCCACCGCCGCCAGAACCATCAACACCTGCATGACCAAATTGATCATAACGTTGTTTTTTCTGTGCGTTGGCTAAAACTTCATAAGATTCAGCTGCTTCTTTAAATTTATTCTCTGCCTCAGCATCATCAGGATTCTTATCAGGGTGGTACTTTAAGGCGAGTTTACGGTATGCTTTCTTAATTTCAGGAGCTGTCGCTGATCGACTTATACCTAATACTTCATAATAATCTCTCTTCTCGCTCATATCTGTTTTTATTGACCAACTACGACTTTTGCGTATCGCAGTACTTTGTCATTTAAAAAATATCCTTTTTCTACTACATCAACCACTTTTCCTTTCATCTTCTTGTCTGCAGGAATATTTGTAATTGCTTCGTGGTGATCAATATCAAAAGTTTCCCCTTTGCTATTCATCTCAGTTAATCCTTTTGACAAAAGAATAGTATTGAATTTATTGTATATCAATTGGAAACCTTGTTTGATCGCATCAGCATCTTCCGATGTAGTATTGTTATCCATTGCACGTTCAAAATCATCTAAAACGGCAAGCATCTCTTTTACTACTCCTGCACTAGCGTTTGAAATAAGATCTCCTTTTTCCTTGATTGTTCTTTTTCTGAAATTCTCAAAATCTGAATACAAACGTAAATATTTATCATTTAGTTCAGTCACTTTCAATTGAAGTTCTTCTTCAACTGATAATTGTGGTGCTGCTTCTTCTTCTGTTACTTCATTCTGAGTATCTCCAGCTTGTTGAGCTGCTTTTTTTGCTTGCTCAACCGCTTGCTTTTCTTGCTCGGCAGCTTCTTCTCTATCTTGTCTTCCCATTATTGTCTATTTTAAACCAAAACACATTACGCAAAATCATTGCCATAATGAATAACGGGACAATCTGTCAGAAGTTGAGATTTCAAGACGAAATAGTGTCAGTTTTTTCAGACAAAAAACCATGACAAATAAATATATAAGACGCAGGAAAATACAATGAAATAATTTAGGATTGAACGCGAGGTTACCCCTTAATTATACTGAAATAGAAACCCAAGATCCACAAGAAACGAAAACAACTATTTTTACTGTAAGGTATTGACAACTTATGAATTGAAATTAAGTTTTTGAGATTGGTGTTTATATATCTCTGCCTCCAGTTTTTATTCAACAAACCCCATAAACTCCATTCCCAAATCAGTAGCTAACCAAATCGATGATTGTTCCAAATGGCGCTTTGAAAAACGTCTTTTTGATTGCATTCTTAGCGGATATTCTTCTAAGTTTCCATTCAAGATAATTTGTTTGCTGATTGGGACATAGATTTTGAGATTGACTTGCTGCCCTCTAAATTTACTTTTAACTGGAAACCCATATCGAGCTGAAACGTTCAAAGCATTACCAACTTGCTCAATATCAAAATTAATTTCTTCTGATTTTTCTTTTGCAGATCTCAAAGTACTCCCATTACTGCTCTTCTCTACTGAATAATAAAATAATGAATCTGCGGCCGGTAAAACTTCAATTCTTGCATAGCCTAGTTTAACTTCGTTTTCAGCAATCGATAAAAACCTATCGAAATCATAATCCATTGCATTCGTAATCATTAAATCGTCTTCAAATATATTGAGTTGAATTTCAGGGAAGTTTACTTGAACAAGTGTTTTTTCTTTGTATTTATAGGTTTCTTTAAAATCTAACCCAGTTCTAATACCTAAAAAAGATAAGCTAATGATCGCCACAAACCAAATGATTAACAGCGTTAAAACTAGTACTCTGGATTTTAGTTTTTGATTAAACAACAGCATTCCACCTGAAATAATTAAGAAAACAAGAGGAATTATCGATACTGCAAAAATTAACCATGAAGCAAGAACAGCACTGGTGAAAAATAAGTCAATTATTGTGCTCAAATCAGCATTGACCGCTTCATTATTGATGAATAAAAAGTCGAAATCAGCCCAAAAAAAGAGCACAATAAAAACCAATCCCAAAACGCCCCCAAGGAACATAATAAAACCAAACAGTCGACCTACCGCCTTCGCAATATTCGTGAAAGCATTATCTTTTTTTTTAAAAGAATTCTTCACGTTATTTGAAGCACGCGTAAAACCCGATCTCGCTTCTTCTTTGACCGAGTCGGCAAAAGCTTTTATATTATCTAGGTTGGCGGACTGACCTTTCATTTGTAATTTCTGAGCAGTTGTTTTCGCCTCTGGAATGGCAATCCATGCTATGATGTAAATTAAAACACCAGAACCTCCAACCAATACAAGAACAATCCAAGATACGCGGATAATAACAGGGTCAATACCAAAATAGTGTGCTAATCCAGCAGAAACTCCTGCAACCATACCCTCATCCTTATCTCTAAATAAACGCTTGTTGCTCTCTTGATATGAAGACTGTTGCCCGTTATATTCATCATCGTTCCCTTCGTAATCTTCATCAAATTGATTTGGAGAACCCATAACAACCATTACTTCTTGAACATCAGAGTAAGTAACAACCTCTTTGTTTTTATTTAAACGTTCTTGAAATAATTCGGCAATACGCACTTCTATATCAGCAACCATTTCATCAACACCTTGCTGATTTGAGAAAACGCGTTTTATATCGGCGATGTACTGCTTTAAAATTTGAAAAGCATCCTCCTCGATATGATAAACCATACCTGCAAGATTTATTGTTGTTGTCTTTTTCATAGTGTTTTATTTTCTAATTGATTAACTGCCTCATTTAGCACTCCCCAAGTTGACTTTAATTCCGTTAAAAAAGAGACTCCAGTTTTTGTGAGTTCATAATATTTTCTAGGCGGACCGGCACTCGATTCTTCCCAGCGGTAATCCAATAGATCTGCATTTTTTAATCGGGTAAGCAGAGGATATAGTGTTCCTTCCACGACGATCAATTCTGCTTCTTTCAATTGCTCAATTATTTCAGAAGGATAACATTCCTTTTTTGAAAGTATAGACAAAACACAATATTCCAGAATTCCTTTTCTCATTTGTGCTTTTGTATTCTCTACTTTCATTGTTATATAATTATATTTTTGACAAATATATAAAATATATAGTACTATGCAATGCCCAGTACTATATTATATTTAAAATTATATAATAATAGGCATTGCGGGAGAGTTTAGCGTGTGAGTGTGGAGAATGATATTCATTCACGAAAGTTTCGGAGTTTAATTTTACAACGTATTTTATGGACTATGGAGTTTGTAATTAGGAGGAAGTAAGCTATATGCAATTGGCAAGTTTTAGCATTTAATTCATTAAATTGATTTTCTTAGATAGAAAGTGCAGTAAATAAAGTAATCAATTTAAAAACGAAGGCAAAAACAAGCATAAAGCTTACTGCCTAAGGCCTACTGACCATCTAAACTTACACTTATTCATTTAGTACCGAAACTTGAGTTCATTAACAAAATCATTGGTTCTACCCTTATTTTAATGGTTGTATGGAATTGATAAACTGGGTTACAATTATTTATTCAGACATAAGTTAAACACACAAAGTAGTAATCCGAGAGCTCTGGTTGTTACTTTTTGTTGCGCTGTAATGGCACGCGGATAATACAGATGCAAGCAACACGGAAAGTCGCGGATTTTTTCACCTTTAGTGAATGCAGATATTCGCGGATTTTGAAATGTATTAATGTGCGATAAAAGAATCGCAATATTTATTCTCGATGGCATTAAGTAGTCCATTAAATTCGGGGTAGAACCAAATCATTAAATCGAACTGCCCCCACACTCCCCCACTCTCCCACTCCCTATTTTGTATGGCTCTAGTTTAAAATAGTGTTGCTAAAGGGCACCTCTAAAACCCTACTTTGGTTGCTAACTTGTTCTTTCTTCCAACTACTTCGTTGCCGAAATACTCATTTAGCCCAGCTAAATTCCGTTTTCAGCGCCTTGTATCTGAAAAAAATAACTGCCTTATCATTCCAAACAGAGTTATTAGAGATGCCCTAAAACTAGAGCCTTTTGTATTTGATATGAAAAAATTCATTTTTTTTTCATATCAAATACAAAATCCGTAACTTAGTGGAAAATATAAAATTATGAATAAAAAACACTTATTGATTGGTTTGATTACTGCAGGATTTTTTGCTGGATGTTCAAGCCCATCAGAAACCGAAGAAAACCCTGTTGAAGAAATGGATACAACGGAAGTTGTAGCAGAAGAAGCAGAAGAAACAGAAGAAGAAATGGTTGATCCAAATCAAACTTCTTTTGGACCCAATAAAGTAGACACTTCAAAAGCTATTTCCACAAAAGAATTGTTAACGCAGTTTGAAGGAAAAACTGAAATAGAAGCGACTTTTAAAGCAGAAATTAATGAAACATGTTCTAAAATGGGATGTTGGATAAATATCAAAAAAGAAGATGGTGAAACTTTCATGGTACGTTTTGAAGACCATTTTACAATTCCAGTAGAAACAGAAGTTGGAACATTAGCATACTTATCAGGAAGAGCAGTTCAAGATACAGTATCTGTTGATATGCAACGTCATTTTTTAGAAGACGCAAATGCGTCTCAGGAAGAAATTAATGCAATCACAAAAGAAAAATACGGAATGACATTTATTGCTGATGGGATTGAGTTAGTTAAGTAATCTTTACAGAAAACTTTAAATACTAAGTTATAATCGCATCGATCAGCGCAGCGCATTTTTAATTGTAAGGAGTCCATACTTCAAACGTTGAGGTTACTGTAATTAAAAAACTCACAAGCCTTGTCTTTGACATTCTCCATCAAAGATTTAAGATATAGCGTTTCTTACGGACATTAAAAATAGCACAATAAAAAAGGGCGCAAATTGCGCCCTTTTTTATTGTGCTATTTTTATTTATAGATTTTAGGCCTAACCTATTAGTGTAAGCCTGCCAAAATCGATATAAAAAACGTTTTTCCTAGAAATTATATACTCCAGCTTCAATTACACGCTGTGCAATTTGCTGACGTGCTTCTTTAGAATTGAATCCTTCAATTTTTGTAAAACGTTTTAATCCCATCATCATCATTTTTGCTTCGTCTCCTCCAACGAATGCATTGATTGCATCTTTTGCCGATTTATTGATCTTATCAGCAGTATCGTAAAAGAATGTTTTAACGATAGCGATTTCATCTTTACAAGCTTCCTCTCCTTTCAAAGCAATCAACTTATCAACACGCAATAAAACAGATTCTGCCAAATACGTATCAATTGATAAATCAGCAATATTCATTAAAACTTCTTGTTCCTTAGATAAAGTTTGCATTAATTTCTGAACCGCTGATCCAGCAACCATTAAAATCGATTTTTTAAATCCTTGCAATGCCCTATATTCTTCTGCGAAAACGCCTTCATGTGCATCTCCGATTTCAGGAATACTCATTAACTCTTCAGCTACTTTTTGAGCAGGTCCCATTAAATCTAATTCCCCTTTCATCGCTCTCTTCAGTACTAAATCTACTGTCAACATTCGGTTGATTTCGTTTGTTCCTTCAAAGATACGGTTGATTCTAGCATCACGATAAGCTCTTTCAACGGCAGATTCTGCAGAGTACCCCATTCCTCCATGAATTTGAACAGCTTCATCAACGACGAAATCTAGGCATTCAGAACCAGCCACTTTTAAAATTGCACATTCAGGTGCAAATTGCTCAATTCCTTTTAATGTCGCTTTCCCTTTATCCATTCCTTCATCCATAAATGATTGAATAGCATCATCAATATTTTGACCTGCACGGTAAGCTGCCGATTCAACTACATAGCATTTAATTACCTGTTCAGCAATTTTGTGACGAATAGCACCATATTTTGAAATTGCACGTCCAAATTGTTCACGGTCATTAGCAAATTTCACAGAATAAGTAACAGCATCTTTCGCTCCTCCTAAAACTGCACCTGCTAATTTAATACGACCAATATTTAAAATATTCAATGCAATCTTAAATCCATTTTCACGCTCAGAAAGCATATTTTCAGCAGGAACTTTTACATTATTAAAGAATACTTGTCGTGTAGAAGAACCTTTAATCCCCATTTTCTTTTCCTCTGGATTTAAAGTAATCCCTTCTGATTCTGCATCAACAATAAAAGCAGTTAAGTTTTTATCGTCACCAATTTTAGCGAAAACTGTAAATATTTTTGCAAATCCAGCATTGGTAATCCACATTTTCTGTCCGTCGATGATATAGTGTTTTCCATCCTCAGTTAATTCCGCTTTCGTTTTACCTGAATTAGCATCTGATCCAGCAGACGGCTCCGTCAAACAATAAGAAGCTTTCCATTCTCCAGAAGCTAATTTTGGAATATACTTTTGTTTTTGCTCTTCTGACCCGTAATATAAAATTGGTAAAGTTCCAATTCCTGTGTGTGCGCCATAAGCTACAGAAAAAGAATATCCTTTTCCAAGTCTCTCGGTTGCTAAAAGGGTAGTTTTGAAGTCCAGCCCCATTCCCCCTAAATCTTCAGGAACAGATAAACTTAACAAACCGAGTTCACCCGCTTTATCCATGATAGAAGGCATCAATCCTTCTTCCATTTTATCAATTCTATCTAAATTTGGAGTAACTTCTTGAGTGATGAAATCATCACACATTTTAGCAATCATTAGTTGTTCTTCAGTCCATTCTTCAGGAATAAATATTTGCTCTGGCTTTGTATCGCGAATGATAAACTCGCCTCCTTTTATTGCTTTGTTTTCTGACATATTGATATTATTTATGATTTTCCATTGATATTCTATATCGTAAATGTATAAGTAATATCTTTATTATGCAAGCATATAAAAGTTTGATTTATTCTTTTTCAAAATAATAACCCGAAAATTCACAAATAAAACCTTCAACACTTATGATTTATTTATCTTTGGGGAAAAGTAACTCGACAGTGAAAGTTTTTCAAGGATTTAATGAGATGGCTAAAATTCCAAACCCTGTTCTAACAATTGGAACATTTGATGGAGTTCATATTGGTCACCAAAAGATTATTAAGCAACTCAATGAGGTAGCTAAAAAAATTGGGGGTGAGTCTGTACTTTTTACATTTTATCCACATCCAAGAATGGTTCTATTTCCTGATTCACATGGATTGAAACTCATTCAGACCCAAGTAGAAAAATTAGACAAATTAGAAAGAATGGGTTTGAATAATATTATTGTTCATCCATTTACAAAAGAGTTTTCTCGTTTAAGCGCTATTGAATTCGTACGCGACTTCTTGGTTCATAAGTTAAACATTAAGACCATTGTTATTGGTTACGATCATCAATTTGGGAAAAATAGAGAGGGAAGTTTAGCTCTTTTAAAAGAAATGGCTCCTATTTATGATTTTGAAGTTATTGAAATTGGGGCAAAAGATATTGATGAAGTAAATGTAAGCTCTACGAAAATCAGAGATGCTTTGAATAAAGGTAATGTTAATTTAGCAAACACTTATTTAGGAGAAGAATTTCAAATTAATGGAGTTGTTGAGCACGGCCAAAAGCTAGGATCGAAATTAGGTTTTCCTACTGCAAATATTGAAATGGACAATGATGTAAAGTTAATACCAAAAAACGGAGTCTATGCTACACGTGTTGTTAGAGAAGATAGTTCAGAATATTTCGGTTTGGTTAGCATTGGCGAAAGACCGACGGTTGATGATTCTGGTAGAATAACAATTGAAGCTTATTTAATTGACTTCGAAGGGGATTTGTACGGCGAACAATTACAATTAAAACTTTTAAAACGTATTCGAGACGAAAAAAAGTTTGATTCTCTAGCGGAATTAATCACGGAAATGAAAAATGATGAGGAACGCCTTCGTAATTGGATTATTGATTATAGTTGGTAATTCTGCCTGGAGTCAAATTCCAAAGGACGAATTACATTATTATACTTTCTCTGAAGCAAAAAATGCTTTTGCGGACACTATTTATGCAATTGATCTTAGTCGGGAAGGTTTAACTCAAATTCCTGAAGACTTAAAACAATTCAAAAATCTGAAAGGATTAAAACTATCAAAAAACAAACTAGAAAATTTACCAGAATTTTTCACTTCTTTCAAGCAACTTGAATTTTTGTACGCTGACAAAAACAAGTTTACTTATTTCCCTTCTCAAATCTTCCATCTCTCCGATATAATTTACCTAGATATCAGCAGAAATAAAATGTCAAGTATTCCAGCTGGAATTAAAAATCTGACGAATTTAAAATATTTGGATGTTTGGGATAATAGATTCACAGCAATAGATTTAACTTTTGCCGAATTACAACAATTGGTATTTATCGATTTACGAGGAACTACATTTGCGGTTTCATTTGTAGAAAAATGGACCTTAGCTTTCCCAAATGCGGAAGTTAAGTTTGACAAACCATGTAATTGTTTGGACTAACTCCGAGCTGTTTGATTGTGATTAGACTAATGAGTGTCTGGTCGGAAAAAGCACAAAATTAAAATTGATTCTTTTGCGTATATTTTACTTTTTTTCTCGTCGGCTGATGCGGCATTTCGACAGGCTTACTTCGGTAAGCTTACATTCGACAGGCTAAATACAGCGCTATGTGACACATCTCCTAAAGAAACCAAACCGCGGGAAAGCAAGCGCATAGCCTGTCCCTGGGAAAAACCTTAAAAATTTATTATGCTTGAATAAATATTTCTCATCCCGATAAAATTGGTACTAGAAATCGTCTGTTTCCAACCAGACACTAATTATTCTTTTCGTCCAGTAGCTTCATATACTCGGGATCCTTACTTATGTAAAAACCAACTTCTAATAATTCGAATAATTGTTCTGGTTCCGATTTTTCAATTTCATCAGTTTGCAAACTTACAACGTGCTTGTTAACATCTTCGAAAACGGTTTTTAAATCTGCTGGTTTCGTGAAGTCTAATTCGGGGTCTGATGAACGAATCAAAAGTGTAACCAACTTACCATTTTCAACGCGACAAATTGTTAACTTTTCTTTTCTACGGTGTTCAACTATTTCCGTTTTTCTTAAAACACTTTCCCAGATAACATCACTAAAATGATCAATAACTTGTTCCACTTTATCTAAATCCTGTTTTTTTAATTCTTCCCAATCCTCAGCAGGAATTCCATTAAGCACTAAAAACTCAACAAATTCGGTTTCTAGATCTTGTAAATCTTGTAAAGAAAGTCGACTATACTTCATAAATTCTAATTAAGAGTGCAAATATCTTCTTTATTTTATCAAATAGAAAGAACTGCCCAGTTTTAAATAAAGTAATGTGCTTATCCGCTTGTTTACCCTTAAATATTATGTACTTCCTATTTTCAAATTGATATTTGTTTGGAAAACGTCTAACCTGTATTATTCATCAAAACACTCGAAAATATTATAACACATTATAAAACAATAATTTACATCAATATTTTAAAGAAGAAAACTTCTTTAAAATTGAGTGTTTTTTGATTTACTTTCATACAGCTTCTGCGTTACGAACTTATTGAAATAGAATACTATGTCTGCAAAGTCCGATGCCAACCGAACAAAGTGAGCGCATAGCCTGTCCCGAGAAATCGGGAAATACCATTGAAAATAGACACTTATGAATAAAAAGCTGCATAAAATTAAATTCATGAACCAAGCTTGCGCGCTCAACGAAGTTAATAATACAGGCTAACTCAGAGGCATAAAGCGCTGTTTTTTTTAATAGAAAAATAAAAATAACCAATTCTTGGCTATATGTAATTTAGTTTAGGACGCGCTTTATGTTTTTTTGAAGTTGGAGCGTGCTAAAAGTCGCTAATAATGGCGGAAGCTAAAGAGCTTGCGTCGGAGATCACCGACATTATCGAATTTTAGGAGTGGAGACAAGAACCGCAGCGAAGCAAGCTCATGAAGGCAATAAAAAATAATTAAGAACTGAATAAAAGATTTAAGGAATTGAATAAAAAATATCAGGCGCTAGACATTTTATCCTAACAGTTTCGGCACTATCGCTACTTACTGTATCGTGTTAGCTTCGCTGCTGCCTTCGGCGGTCAAAAGCATTGATTTTTCTCTTTTTGGGGCAACTTAGCGAAATAAAAATACTGACCAACGGGAGGTGACGATATTTTAAAGCGTTCTCAGTGACCGAAGTGAGCTAATGCCAACCGACGCGAAGCAAGCTCATAGCCTGTCCCGAGAAATCGGGAAACACAAAATGAAATAAACACTTGTGAATAAAAAGAAAAAACACTAATTCTTGCATACCGTTTTTTCTGAAAGGCAATCTTGGGTAAACAAGCGGATAGGCATATAAAGTAATCAGCGAAAACGACATTTAGAAATAATAAAAATGGTGAATTTCTATTTAAAAGATGTCATTATTATGACAAAATACATGAATTATGTTCATTGTTTCAAACCAAAGAGTAAACAAAAACGTTATAGAGTAGAACCAAAAAATAAATATTATGAAGACAAATTTATTAAACACAATCAAAAATGTAGGTTTCACACTTGCATTGTCTGTGATGGGAGCTACAGCTTTTGGACAAACAACCGTTTACGGGGTTATTTCTGGAAGTCCAGACCACACAACATTAACTTCTGCTATTGATGCAGCCGGACTGCAACCAACTTTAGATGACCCTATGGGAGATTTTACTGTATTCGCACCAACTGATGCTGCTTTCAATGACTTATTAGCAGAGTTGGGAATATCAGCTAGTGATTTATTAGCAGACCCAGGATTGTCAGATATTTTGACATATCACGTGTTAAATGGAACAGTACTCGCAGCAAACATATCAAATGGTGATATTGTTGCACCGTTAAACACAGCAAATACATTAAAATTAACAGTAACTGCAGCACCAGCTGTTTTTGTTAACCAAGCTCAAGTTAATGCTGCTGACTTAACTGCAGACAATGGAGTAGTCCATTCAATTGACGCTGCTCTTTTAGTTAATGAAACAGTTGCTGATGTAGCAATCGATAATAATTTTAATATTCTTGTGCAGGCAGTTGTTGAAGCTAGATTACTTCCAGCTTTGACAAATCCTTTTGAAGAATACACTGTATTTGCACCAACAGATGCTGCTTTCGTTAGTTACATAACAGAACAAGGGATTACAGCTGCTGATTTATTGGCAAATGGTGGGTTAAGTGACATTCTTTTATACCATGTTTTAGGAATGGAAGTTTTATCAACTGATTTAACAAATGGATTAGTAACTACATTAGAAGGTTCTGATATACTTGTTGATTTATCAAATGGAGTGAGGATCAACAATGCAAACGTAATAACTGCGGATGTTACTTCTGAAAATGGTGTTGTACATGCTATCGACAAAATGCTACTTCCTGGAACAGCTTCAATCGAAGAATCAGAATTAGTTGAAGTATCAGTTTATCCAAATCCAACAACTGCATTTATCACAGTAGATAATTTTGAAAATGCGGATTACAGAATAATCGATGTAAGCGGTAAAACTGTAAAAAATGGAACGTTAAAATCTAATACTATCGATGTAGCGTCTTTAAATAATGGTCTTTACTATTTACACATCATGGAAGGTGATAAAGTATCTAAAAGTCAATTCATCAAAGAATAGTTATGGTTTTTTAATGAATATACCTTGGCCTGCTTCTTAATTGAAGCAGGCTTTTTTATTCCTTTATGAAATAGACGAATAATACCTTAGACAGTATTATTTATTCATTAATTACAACTACGATTCGCCCCAATCAATTTTTAGCCAAAATCGAACCGTTGATTAATTATGACTTAAAATTAAACTAAGTTTTATTTCATCGCATTCCTCCTTTTAATTTCATTTTATTATCAGTAAATTCGCCGATTACATGAAATTAAGATTCATTTTATTATTCGTATTATTTGCTTTCTCATTAAAATTGAGTGCACATGAATTTTATTTTTCATTTGCAGAGATGCAATACAATGAGAAAACAGAACAATTTGAAATTTCATTAGAGGTTTCAGGCCATGATTTAGAAGACTACCTTGCTGATAAAGGTGTAATTATTCCAAGACTTGAAGAGTGCGTTGGCAAACCAATTTACTTAACAATGATTGAAAAGGAAATCACCCATGGTTTTCAAATTTTAGTAAAAGGAAATCCACTGTCATTAGATTTAATCGGAATGAAAATTAATAACAATGATCAAGTCATTTTTTTCATGACCTCACGTAAAATGGAAAAACCGAAGTCAATTGATGTAAATTATGATTTAATGATGGATTTTTTTTCACTGCAACAAAATAAGCTTACATTATTTAAATCCGAAGGAAAACAGTTTGTTACCTTCCTGAATACACGATCCAAAAGAACGATTGAATTATGAGAATACTTTTTACAATTATCTTCGCATTGACAAGTTTGAATAGCTGGAGTCAAGGCCACGAGAATCTAGAAAACATCAATATGAACAAGTTTCGTCAACTCAAACAAGAGTTAGCGACTCCGAATGTTTACAGAACTGCTTCTGGAGCGCCAGGTCATGAATATTACCAACAACGGGCTGATTACAAGATCGAGATTGAATTAGATGATGAAAAACAAACGATTCATGGAAAAGAGCGCATCACATATGTAAACAATTCACCAGACCGCTTGGATTATTTATGGTTGCAATTGGATCAAAACATGCGCGCACAAGGATCCGATTCTAAGCTTATTCAGGTAGAAAGAATGGAAGATTTCAATACCCTTTCGAAAGTTCACAGTAAAATGTTTGAATTTGATGGTGGTTATAAAATTGAATACATCAAAGCCACAAATGGTCAGAACATGGATTATGCGATAAACAAAACAATGTTGCGTATCGATTTAAAAGAAGCACTTCAACCAGGGAAGTCAATTAGTTTTGATTTAAAATGGTGGTACAATATTAACGATAGAATGAAAATTGGTGGTCGTTCAGGATATGAATACTTTCCAGAGAATGAAAATCACCTTTACACTATTGCACAGTTTTTCCCAAGAATGTGTGTTTACAATGATGTTGAAGGTTGGCAAAACAAACAATTCTTAGGACGAGGAGAATTCACCTTACCTTTTGGAGATTACGATGTAGAAATTAAAGTACCAGGCGATCATGTTATAGCAGCAACAGGGGTTTTACAAAACGAGTCTCAAGTATTGACAAGTCAACAACGTGAGCGATTAGCGCAAGCCAAAAAAGATTTTACTAAGCCAACTTTAATCATCACACAAGAAGAAGCTACGGAAAATGAAAAAACCAAATCTAAAAAATCAAAAGTTTGGAAATTCAAAGCGGAAAATGTGCGTGATTTTGCTTTTGCTACTTCAAGAAAATTTATTTGGGATGTTATGCCAGTGAAAATTGAAGGAAAAGTCACTTTAGCAATGTCATATTATCCAAAAGAAGGAAATCCACTTTGGGAAAAGTATTCAACGGAAGTTGTTGCCCATACTTTAGAAGTTTATTCTGATCATACGATTCCTTATCCATATCCAGTGGCAATTTCTGTTCATGCTGCATCGATTGGAATGGAATACCCGATGATTTGCTTCAATTACGGCCGTCCAGAAGAGGACGGAACCTATTCTCCTAGATTAAAATACGGAATGATGTCTGTGATTATTCACGAAGTTGGACATAATTTCTTCCCAATGATTATCAATTCAGATGAGCGTCAATGGACATGGATGGATGAAGGATTAAATACTTTTTTACAATATGTGACCGAACAAAAATGGGAACGTGATTATCCATCGAGAAGAGGTCCAGCCTATATGATCAGTGACTACATGGGGGGAGACAAAGAATATATTTCTCCAATTATGACCAATTCAGAATCGATATGGCAATTTGGAAACAATGCTTATGGAAAACCAGCGACAGCTTTAAATATACTTCGCGAAACGATAATGGGACGTGAATTATTTGATTATGCATTCAAAATCTATGCAGAGCGATGGGCGTTCAAGCACCCTACACCAGCAGACTTTTTCCGTACAATGGAAGATGCTTCAGGAGTAGATTTAGATTGGTTTTGGAGAGGTTGGTTTTACACTACAGACCATGTTGAAATAGCAATGACGAATGTTAAATGGTTTCAAATGAATACGGGAAACCCAACAATTGAAAAACAATGGTCGGAAATTAAAGACGAAAGAGGTTCTGAATTCATTGGGAATCAACGTAACCAAGCGGACACCAATAAAACCAGACTAGAAAGAAAGCCAGGATTAGGGGATTTTTACAACACGCAAGATCCTTATTCAATTGAAACAGCAGATGAAGAAGACTTCGGGAAATTGCAAGAAACATTAAGTCAGAAAGACATTGATTTATTGAACAGTGGAATGCAATTCTATGAATTGAATTTCAAAAACAATGGTGGTCTAGTAATGCCGTTGATCATCAAAGCAGAATTTGTAGACGGATCGGAGGAAGTTATTCGAATTCCTGCTGAGATATGGTTAAAACACAACTACCTCACTTCAAAAGTACTGTACTTCAAAAAAGAAGTAAGTGCATTTGTTTTAGATCCCTTTTTAGAAACAGCAGATACGGATTTAAGCAATAACAGTTGGCCAAGAAAGGTTGAACCAACTAGATTCAAGTTGTTTAAAGAAAATGTAACGAGAGAGAATCCGATGCAACGAAGCAAGAGATAATGGTTAATTGTTAATTGTATTGGTTAATTGTATTGGTTAATTGTTAACGCGATAGGGTTGAATAATTGATAATTTGATTGGTGTTGTTCCCCAAACCATCGGTTATTAAACAATGATTTAAACGAATAATTATCCAGTATGGCATTTTATATCGCAAAAAAACCCATTGAATAAAATTCAATGGGTTTTTTAATTTAATCGGAATTTCGATTGGTGCGTTGCAGTGCAACGTACCAACGCTATACCATCTACTAAAATTGAGGAATTAAAGCTTTAAGCGTTCAATTAAAAAAGTTAATAATTAACCGATAATCTCAAAAATTACGTCCTTCGATTGATACGTTGCAGTGCAACGTACCAACGTTATACCATCTACTATAATTGAGGAATTAAAGCCTTAAGCGTTCAATTAAAAAAGTTAATAATTAACCGATAATCTCAAAAATTACGTCTTTCGATTGATACGTTGCAGTGCAACGTACCAACGTTATACCATCTACTATAATTGAGGAATTAAAGCCTTAAA
>Ga0307966_1000230_pt1 | contig 46562 bp, 42 predicted proteins | sample OrgLakmetagen646_FD_203141 | JGI IMG/M metagenome (GOLD analysis project Ga0307966, IMG submission 203141) | Saline water microbial communities from Organic Lake, Antarctica - #646 | ecosystem: Environmental > Aquatic > Non-marine Saline and Alkaline > Saline | place: Antarctica: Organic Lake... | reverse complement strand
CAAGACGCGTAACAATTCTGGTAAGTATCTGGCCATCGTGCGCGAGCTCGCCCGCTTCCGCGAGAGCTATGCACAAGCGCGCGATATCCCGCGCAACCGCGTCTACAAGGATGATGCGCTGGTCGAATTGGCGGCAACTAAACCCGCTAGCATCGAGGATCTGAGCCGGTCGCGCTTGCTCTTGCGCGAGGCGCGCAAGGGCGACATCGCGGACGGCATCCTCAAGGCCGTGGCCGATGGGCAGGCCACCTTGCCCGAGGATCAGCCGAAGCCCGACCTGAGCCGCGAGAAATTACAGGTAAATCCAGCCGTCGCCGACTTGCTGCGTGTGCTGCTTAAGGGCGCAGCGGATCGCGAGGGCGTCGCGTCCAAGCTGATCGCGACAGCGTCTGACCTGGATGCGATCGCTTCTGGGCAGCGCGATGTGGCGGCTCTTGCCGGATGGCGTCAGGATGTGTTTGGGGCCGAAGCGCTGCGCCTTTGCAAGGGCGAGATAGCCCTGCGCGTCAAGGGCGCCACCATCGTGACCGTCGAGGTCTGACGCGTTAGCGTCGCAACCTAGCGGCGCGTGGTGGCGATGTTCGTCGCGCCAATCACGCGGATCTCAGACACCTCTTCCAGCGTCTGGGTCGATATGAAGTGCCCGGCCTCGACGCGGCGTGTCTGCGCCGCGCCTTGGGGCGTGTCGGTTCGCTGGATCGCACGCATCGTGTAGGTCAGCGCACCATTCGCAGGCTCTCCGCCGTTTTCAGGCCATAACCGCACGTCAAAGGCGCCCTGACGCAGCGATTGGCCCGTCGCTTTGATGATCGCGCCACCAGCAGACCGCTCGATCATGACTCCCTCGACCGCATAGATGGGCGTGCCCTCATAGCTTTCGGCCTCCGATTTTCGTTGCAAGATGCTGTCACGCTTTTCCGGGATGAGCGGGTTGAATGTCTGCGCGTCGGTGGGTGCGGCGCGCTCTACCGTGCTGCTGCTACCGAACCAGTTGCCGGGATTTGCGCGCGATTCGCGAAAGCCCGAGCAGCCCGTCAGCATCAGGCCGGAAATCATCATCACTGTCACCAAGCTGCGCATTGGCATCGTCCTTATCAGTATCATCTGAAACTGGGTTGACCTTAGCAGTCCCGCGCGTCCAAGCGCAAGCGGGCGACGCGCCAGACTCAGCCTGCCGGGCTGGACGTTTGCCCTATCTGCACCTACCTCAGGGGCAGAGAGCGAAAGGAGTGGATCATGGCCCAGCTTGCATTCGAAGAGATCGTCGAGGATTTTGAGTTTCTAGAGGATTGGGAAGACCGCTATCGCCACGTGATTGAGGCGGGAAAGGCGATGGATGGGCTGGATGATGCGCTGAAAGTACCTGCTACCCGCGTCGAGGGATGCGCCAGTCATGTCTGGCTGCATCCGCAGGTCAGCGATGGCACGTTCCGTTTTGACGGCGACAGCGACGCGTTGATCGTGCGTGGTCTGATTGCCGTTCTGCGCGCGCTCTACAACGATCTTCCCGCTGCGCGCGTGCTGGGCGTCGACGCGGGCGGCGAGCTGGCCCGTCTGGGCCTGACCGATCACCTTTCGGCACAGCGGTCGAATGGCCTGCGTGCAATGATTGAGCGGATCCGGGAAGTCGCGGCGGACGCCGCCTAGGCTGTAGCTATCCAGATTCTGGATATTTTGACCAAAAAAAAGCCAGGGGTGTGCCCCTGGCTTTCATTGTTCTGAAAATACTCAATTGCACCTGCGCCTCAGGCAAACCGCTCGGCAAAGCTGGAGCGGAAAAGATAGCTTAGGCCGTCCAAGGGAGCCTGTGAAGCACCCATCCGTATCTGAGTTCCAGTGAATTTCCCCACGCTTGAAATGGTTACGCCGGCGCGGCCTGCCTCGATCATCAGCGCTTCGGCCTGATCGAAGTTGCAGGCCACTAAATAGCGCGCCTGATCTTCGCCAAAGAGGGTCGCGGTGTCACCCGTATCCAAATGCACGCCCACGCCGGCCGCCTCGGCCATTTCGAACGCGGCAAGGGCAAGGCCGCCGTCGCCCAGATCGGTGCAGGCGCGGATCAGCGCATGGTTGGTGCGGATGAAGTCTCCGTTGCGCTTCTCGGCGTCCAGATCGACGGGGGGCGCGTCGCCCTCAATGCGGCTGAATACTTCGACTAGCAGCGCAGATTGGCCCAGATGGCCGTACGTCTCCCCGACCAGCAAAAGGACATGACCCTCACGTGCGCAGCCTATAATCGCTTGGTCTTCGTGCGCAATTAGGCCTACAGCACCAATGGTGGGCGTGGGTAGGATGGCCGCACCGTCCGTCTCATTGTAAAGCGAGACGTTGCCCGAAACGATCGGCATGTTCAACGCGCTTACCGCAGCTGAGATACCTTTGATCGCGCCCACGAATTGTCCCATGATGACAGGCTTCTCGGGGTTGCCGAAGTTCATGTTGTCGGTGCTTGCCAATGGCGTGGCGCCCATTGCCGTGAGGTTGCGATAGGCCTCGGCAACCGCCTGTTTGCCGCCCATTTCCGGGTTCGCCTGCACATAGCGGGGCGTCACGTCTGAGGTGAAGGCCAGCAATTTACTTGTGCCATGCACACGGATCAGTCCGCCGCCCAAGCCGGGGCCGCGGACCGTGTCGGCCATGACCATCGAGTCATATTGCTCGTAGATCCAGGCGCGGCTGCAATAATTGGGCGCGCTGATGAGGGCGCGCAAGGCATCGATAGGGTCGATCTGCGGCACTGACGCTGGGTCGAGCGCTTCTGGCGTGGGCGTCTCTACCCACGGGCGGTCATATTCGGGCGCGGTTCCGGACAGGGCTGCAAGTGGCAGGTCCGCTTTGACCACATCGTTATGCATGACCAAGAAACGGTCTTCGGCAATCGTCTCGCCGACGATGGCAAAGTCGAGATCCCATTTGTCGAACACCGCGCGCGCCTCAGCCTCCAGCGACGGCTCCAACACCATCAGCATCCGTTCTTGGGATTCGGATAACATCATCTCATACGCCGTCATATTGAGCTCGCGCTGTGGCACACATTCTAGGTTCAACTTGACCCCCAAACCGCCCTTGTCGCCCATCTCGACAGCCGAGCAAGTGAGGCCGGCGGCGCCCATATCCTGAATTGAAATGACGGCGCCTGTCGCCATCAGCTCCAACGTGGCCTCCATCAGGCGCTTTTCGGTGAAAGGGTCGCCGACCTGCACGGTGGGACGTTTATCCTCGATCGTATCATCGAATTCAGCGGATGCCATTGTGGCGCCGCCGACGCCATCACGGCCCGTTTTGGCGCCGAGATAGACCACCGGGCGGCCAACGCCGGACGCTGCCGAGTAAAAGATCTTGTCTGTGTCGGCGAGGCCGGCGGCAAAGGCGTTGACCAGGCAGTTACCGTTATAGGCCGGGTCGAATCTCAGCTCGCCGCCGACGGTAGGCACGCCGAACGCGTTGCCATAGCCACCGATGCCTTCCACTACGCCGTGTACGAGCTGGCGGGTCTTGTGGTGATCGGGGCTGCCGAAGCTGAGCGAGTTCATCGCGGCGATGGGACGCGCGCCCATTGTGAAGACGTCGCGCAGGATGCCACCCATGCCAGTCGCCGCACCTTGGTAGGGTTCAATATAGGAGGGGTGGTTGTGGCTCTCCATCTTGAACACTACGCATTGACCGTCGCCTATATCGACGATGCCTGCATTCTCGCCGGGGCCGCAGATGACCTGAGGGCCCTCCGTTGGCAGGGTGCGCAGCCACTTCTTGGAGGACTTGTAGCTGCAATGTTCGTTCCACATGGCCGAAAAAATACCCAACTCGGTATAGCTTGGCGCGCGCCCAATGATTTCGAGTATGCGGGCGTACTCGTCTGGCTTTAGCCCGTGAGCGGCGATGAGATCGGGGGTGATATCGGGCTCGGTCATGCGGCGTGGTTCCTTCGACATGGTGGTGCAGCGTTATCTGGCGCCGCCTCTTTAAGCCATCGCGCGAAGGGGGGGAAGGGGGCCTTGACGGTGCAGCCCGGCGCGCGTCCTAATGGCACCGGGGAGGATTATTATGCAAATCAAGGACAATCGGTGGCGGGGGACTGGCCTGCCGGGGGACATTTTGGACGATATTCCTTGGCCGAGCGAGGACGCGGGCGCCCCGCGCGCGTTGCTGGCGCTGTGCCCGGCGGCGGCGGCCACACCACTGATAGTGGCGGCCGGCTTTGGCTCCACGGTCTGGGTCAAGGACGAGCGCGGGCGGATGAACTTGGGAAGTTTCAAGGCGCTGGGGGCCGCTTACGTCATCGCGCATGAGGCGCAGAAGGCGGGCGGCGAGGATCTGCAGCATAGCCTTGTCGGGCGCACCTACGTCACCGCCAGCGCGGGCAATCACGGCCTGTCGGTGGCGGCGGGTGCTGCGATTTTTGGCGCACAGGCGGTTATCTATCTGGCGGCCCCCGTGCCGGAGAGCTTTGCTGATCGCCTGCGTGCGCGCGGCGCCGAGGTGGTGCGCGCCGGCTCGCATTACGAGGCCAGCATGGAGGCCGCGCTAGAGGCGGCCGAGAAGAATGGCTGGACTTTACTGTCCGACAGCTCTTGGCCCGGCTATACCGATCTGCCTCACCGGTTGATGGAGGGGTATCTGGCGATGGCGGCAGAGGCGGCTGAGCAGGTACCGGACGTGCCGACGCATATCATTTTGCAGGCTGGGGTTGGCGGACTGGCCGGTGCCTGTGCTGCGCATTTCCGCAAAGTCTGGGGTGATGCGCCGCACATCATTGTGGTGGAGCCCGAGGCGGCCCCGGCGCTCTATGCCTCGATCGAGGCGGGCGCGTTTACCCCTACCACGGGGCCGGTGTCGAATATGGGCCGTTTGGATTGCAAGGACGCGTCGCTGATCGCGCTCAAGGGATTAGCGCGCGACGCCGATGCCTTTGCGCTGATTTCGGATGCTGAGGCGTCTGCGGCCCTGACCGAGCTTGCCGCAATTGGGATGGAAACCTCCGAGTCGGGCGGCGCCGGATTGGCGGTGCTGGGTCATCTTGGTCTGCCTGTTGAGGCGCGCGTTCTGTGCATCCTCAGTGAGGGCCCTGCCGAGTGAAGCGCGGTTTTGCCGAGGAAGAATACCGCGCCAGGCTGGTCTTGGCACAGGCGCGCATGGACCTCGCTGGTCTAGGCGCGCTGCTGCTGACGACCGAGCCGGAGATCAGGTATTTTACAGGCTTTTTGACCCGGTTCTGGGAAAGCCCCAGCCGTCCTTGGTTTTTGGTGGTGCCGGCGACGGGCATGCCGATCGCGGTGATCCCCAGTATTGGCGCCGCGCTGATGGCACAGACATGGGTGCGCGATATCCGCGTCTGGCCTGCGCCGGATCCAGAAGATGATGGGATTACCCTACTGGCGGCAACATTACGCGAGGTCGGCGGCCCCGTGGGTGTGCCATCGGGGCCGGAAAGCCTGCTCCGGATGCCGCTGTCGGCTTTTGCTGCGGTACAGGCGGCATGCGCGCTGGAGTTTACCCATGACTACGGCATTGTGGCGGCCTTGCGCGCGGTGAAATCCGAAGGTGAGGTCGTCAAGATCGCACATGCCTGCGCCCTTGCCGGGCGTGCCTTTGACCGGGTGCCGGAGATCGCCCGCGAAGGCAGAGCGTTAAGCGCTGTATTTCGCGACTTTCAGCGCCTTTTGCTGGAAGAGGGCGCTGATCTGGTCGCGTATATCGCTGGCGGTGCCGGGCAGGATGGGTATGGCGACGTGATCTCGCCGGCCAGTGATGTGCCGCTGGTGCGCGGTGATATCTTGATGCTGGATACAGGGGCCGTCTGGGACGGGTATTTCTGTGATTTCGACCGAAATTATGCAGTAGGTGCGGTGTCCGGCAATGCCGCTCTGGCCCATGCGCAACTAGCCGAGGCCGTGCAGGCAGGGCTGGAGGCCGCAAGGCCTGGCGCGCGGGCCTGCGATGTCTATGCAGCAATGGCTGCCGTGACGGGGGCGGGCGAGGGATCGGGCCGTTTGGGCCATGGGCTGGGCATGCAATTGACCGAGGGCCTGTCGCTCATCCCACAGGACCGGACCGAACTTCGCCCCGGTATGGTCATCACGCTGGAGCCGGGAGTGACCGCGGGGCCGGGCACGATCATGGTGGGCGAGGAAGATATCGTTATACGGGACGGCGGCGCGCAGCGTTTAACGCGGTTTGCGGGGCCTTTGCTGCCGGTGGTGTAAGGGCTAAGAAAATTACCTAATTTTCTTGGCCCTTCTCCTCGGCCTTGGCGCGGTTCCAGAGGGTGTCCATTTCGGCCAGATCGCTATTCTCAGGCGTCTTGCCATCTTCGGCCAGCAGTGCCTCGATCCGCTCAAACCGGCGCGTGAACTTAGCATTGGCGCAGCGCAGGGCGGCCTCGGGGTCGATGTCCATCCGCCGCGCGACATTGGCCATGACAAAGAGCAGGTCGCCGAACTCCTCCTCAGTGTGATCCGTATTACCGCTGGCATGAGCCTCAGTAAGTTCGGCCATCTCTTCTGCCACCTTGTCAAGAACGCCGGTCATATCGGGCCAGTCGAAGCCGACGCGCGCGGCGCGCTTTTGCAACTTGGTCGCGCGCAAAAGCGCGGGCAGGCCGAGTGCCACTCCGTCCAGCGCACCTGTCTGCGTGCGTGACGCGCGCTCGGCTGCTTTGATGGCCTCCCAATCGCGTGTTTGCTGGGCCGCGCTCTTTTTGCGGCTCTCGCTGCCAAAGACGTGGGGGTGGCGCGCGACCATCTTGGCCGCGATGCCATTTGCCACATCGTCGAAATCGAACAGGCCGCGATCCTGAGCGATCTGGGCGTGAAAGATGACCTGAAGCAGTAGATCGCCCAATTCGCCTGTCAGATCGGACCAGTCCGCGCGTTGGATGGCATCGGCCACTTCATACGCTTCCTCTATGGTGTAGGGGGCGATGGTGGCGAAATCCTGTTCGATGTCCCAAGGACAGCCGCTGGCTGGATCGCGCAGCGCGCGCATGATCGCGATAAGGCGGGGCAGGCCGCCATCGTCATCGTGGATCAGTTCATCGGTCATTGGTTCCTCCTGCTCGGCGCGGCCTTGCATCCTGCCGGGTTTGTCTTACACGATGAGGCAGGCACGCAAGAGCGAAAGGCGGCATCATGGGACTGGAAGACGCAAGCAGCACGGTCGACGAGGCGTTCACGCGGGATGATAACCGCGGTCTCAGTTTTGAAAATACCTTTGGCGGTGCCACATCATTTCTGCGGCGGCGCTATTCCAAGGACCTGTCGGGCGTCGATGTGGCCGTGACGGGCGTACCCTTTGACCAAGCGGTGACGAATCGGCCAGGGACGCGGCTGGGACCGCGCGCGATCCGCGAGGCCAGCACGCTGCAGACCGCAGATACGCCTTACGGCTGGGACTATGACGCGATGGAGGCGCTGAATATCGTTGATTACGGCGATCTGGCCTTTGATTACGCGATGGTGCCGGAGTTTCCGGAGCTGCTGACGGCGCATATCAAAGGGGTATTGGATGCGGGTGCGGCCAGTGTCGTGTTGGGCGGCGATCACTACATCAGCTTTCCTATCCTGAAGGCGTATGCCGAGAAGTACGGCCCGATGGCCCTGCTGCATTTCGATGCACATACCGACACATGGCAGGACGACAACTACGACCGGATCGACCACGGCACCATGTTCTACAAGGCGATCAAGCTGGGGCTGATCGACCCGGCGCGTTCGGTACAGGTGGGTATCCGCACTACGGTGCCTGATACCATGGGGATGAACATCATTGATGCGCGCGAGGTGCATGAGGGTGGCACGGCGGCGGCAGTGGCCAAGATCAAGGGCATCCTTGGGGATGCGCCTGTGTATCTTAGCTTTGACATCGACGCGCTTGACCCGGCTTATGCGCCCGGCACCGGCACGCCCGTCTGGGGCGGGCTGACATCTGCGCAGGCGGCGATCATGCTGCGTGATCTTGCAGGAATCGATCTGAAGGGTGGGGATATCGTCGAGGTATCGCCGCCGTTCGATACCACCGGAGCCACGGCCATCGCGGGGGCGCATGTGGCGACGAATATCATCTGCCTCCTGGGCTGGAACGCGCATGGCGGTGGCTGAGGCGGACGTTGGATTTTGAGTATTTTTGGGAACAATGAAAGGGCTGGGTCGTGAAGTGGATTGGTGTGGTTATTTTTCTGGTGGTTGCAGGACTATTGGCGTGGATCAGATTTGCGCCGGATGATGTGGCGCGCTGGCATGTTGCGCCGGCCGCGGTCGAGGACCGCGATATGGAGGGCGGCGTAATGCGCGCTCGGTCCGGCGGTCTGGCCGCAATGAATGCAATTATTCTGGCAGAGCCGCGCACGAAGGTGCTGGCGGGATCGGTGGAGAGCGGAATGGTGACGTATGTGACACGCTCAAAGGTGATGGGGTTTCCCGACTACACCACCGTTGAGCAGCGCGGCGATATGCTCGCGCTTCGTGCGCGGCTGCGGTATGGGAAGTCAGACATGGGTGTCAACAAGGCCCGCGTAGAGCGTTGGTTGGCTGATCTGGGGCAGGAATGAGCTGAGGCAGCCGTCAGTGATCTTGCGCCACATTGGCACGTTAAGCGACATTTGGCACTGGGCCATGAATGTCTTGCCATCGACGTTGAGGCACGTCATTTCACCCAGTTCTACGCGGCTGCCGGTCTTGTTGGTGCAATAGCAATCGATCACCTTGTCGCCCATCATGCCGTCGGCAAGCGACGGAGAAGCCAGTACTGGCAGGGCGAAAAAGACGGCGGCTATGAGATTGCGCATGGGTTTATTCTAACACGGGGGCCGGTCTTGACCAAATCATTTGGATGGAGGACATGGGCGCTATGATCCCATTCGACAGATTAATGCAGATTGTCCAGCGCTTCGAGTTTCTTGAGGCCAAGATGGCACAAGGGGGCGGCGATATCGCCGCGCTGGGCCGTGAGTACTCCGAACTGCGGCCCGTGGTTGAGGAAATCCGCCATTACAAGACACTGCTGGAGGGGATCGACGGCGCGCGGGTTATGCTGGCCGATCCTGAGATGCGCGCGCTGGCTGAGGATGAGCTGGAGACGCTGGAGGCGCAGCAGCCCCGCGCCGAGGCGGCATTGCAGCTGAGCCTTCTGCCGAAGGACGCCGCAGACGCGCGCCCCGCGATGATCGAGATTCGGCCTGGCACTGGCGGTGAGGAAGCGGCGCTTTTCGCGGGCGATCTCTTGCGCATGTATCAGCGCTATTCGGAGGCGCGCGGCTGGTCGCTTGACATCGTTGAGATGAACCAGACCGAGCTCGGCGGCATCAAAGAGGTCGTCGCGCATATCAAGGGCAACTACGTGTTCGCGCGGCTGAAGTTCGAGAGCGGTGTTCACCGAGTGCAACGCGTGCCAGAAACCGAAAGCGGGGGGCGCATTCATACAAGTGCGGCGACCGTGGCGGTGCTGCCCGAGGCTGAGGACGTTGATATAAAAATTGCTGCGAATGATCTGCGCATCGACACGATGCGCAGTTCCGGCGCGGGCGGGCAGCATGTGAACACGACTGATTCGGCAGTGCGGATCACGCATATTCCAAGCGGAATCGTCGTGACCAGTTCCGAGAAGTCGCAGCATCGCAACCGCGAGATCGCGATGCAGGTGCTGAAAACGCGGCTCTATGATGCCGAACGGCAGCGCGTCGACAGCGAGCGCAGCGCGACCCGCGCTGCGCAGGTCGGCAGTGGTGACCGGAGTGAGCGGATACGCACCTATAATTTCCCACAAGGACGCATGACGGACCACCGGATTAACCTGACGCTTTATAAATTGGATCAGGTCATGCAGGGTGATCTGGACGAGGTGATAGACGCGCTGACGGCCGATGCACAGGCCCGGATGCTGGCCGAGATGGGGGCGTGACACCCACGCTTGCCGATCTGGTGCGCGATGCGGCTGCTAGGCTGGAGACTGCCGGGATAGTGGGTGCACAGCGCGAGGCGCGGTTGTTGCTGGTGCATGTGTCGGGGTTGAGCGCGGCACGGCTGAGCGCCGAGATGGGCGAAGCGGCGGCGCAGGATCTGGTGCGTCGCATGGATGGCGCGGTAGCGCGGCGCTGCGCACGTGAGCCGATGTCGCACATCACGGGCACGCGGCTGTTCTACAAGCATGAGTTTAAAGTCACGGCGGACGTTCTGGACCCGCGACCCGAGACCGAGGCGCTGGTTATGGCAGCGTTGACGCGTTCTTGGGGTTATGTGCTGGACCTTGGAACCGGGTCAGGCGCGGTCTTGCTGTCGCTCCTTGCCGAGCGGGTGGAGGCGCGCGGGATTGGTACTGATCTGTCGCCTGCCGCGCTGGGCGTGGCGCTGTCAAACGCGGCGGCGCTGGGCATAGAGACGCGCTGTGATCTTGTGGTGTCAAACTGGTTTTCGGCTACCAGCGGGCGCTTTGATTTGATCGTGTCGAACCCGCCTTACATCGCAGAGGATGAGATGCTTGGTCTTGCGCCCGAGCTGTCACATGAGCCGCGAATCGCGCTCACAGACGGCGCAGACGGGCTGAGCGCCTATCGCGCGATATGTGCCGGCGCCGGTGCACATCTGGCGCCGGGTGGATGGCTCATGGTCGAAATCAGCCACCTTCAGGGGCCTGCTGTCGCGGCACTGATGCAGGTCGCTGGGCTCACCGATATCCGTATCCTGCCCGATCTTGATGGGCGGGACCGCGTGGTCGAGGGGCGCGCAGGGGCGTGACGTGGCCGCAAATCAACGTAAAAATCCGTTTTTTGGCCCAAAATTATCTGAACTGACTGATTTTCTCTTGTGTGGATGGGCACAGCGTGATTATTAATCCTTGTCGCGGCGGTGGATACCCTCCCCTTGGGTGGTCCCGCCAGGCGCCAAGCCAACATAACCGAACCCGGTTTAGTGCATTTTGGCGCATCGGGCACCTCTCGGGTTTAACACGGTTCCAAAACAAGGCTGGACAGCAGAAATATGAGATCATCGAAGTCACGTTCGCGCAACAACAAGCCGAACAGAAATCGCCCTAGTACTGTCGGAAACGTAGTGAATCGGGTGTTCGACAGCTCCGGCCCAGAGGGCAAGGTGCGCGGCACGCCGCAGCAAATCATCGAGAAATACAATCAGTTGGCGCGCGATGCTCAACTGTCCAATGATCGCGTCGCGACTGAAAACTTTCAGCAGCATGCTGAGCATTACCTGAGGCTTCTGGGTGCCGCCCAGAAGGAGATGGACGAAAAGCGTGAGCAGGACGCCAAGCGTGAGCAGCAGGAACGCGAGAATCGCGACCGCCAGGCTGATCGCGACCGGGACCGCCAGGCTGATCGCGACCGGGACCGCCCGACTGATCGCGATCAGGATCGCGCACAGTCGGGTGGTGACGATGGAGACGATGGGGATGGCCCGCAGCCGGACGTGGCAGAAGTGCGCTCGCAAAACGAGACCAGCACCCTGGTCGATACGCCCGAGAGCAAGGTCGCACCTAAGCAGCGCGCGCCGCGCAAACCCCGCCAAAAGGCTCCGCCTGTAATCGAAGCTGCGCCTGAGGCCACCGCGCCTGTTGGTGGTGATGAGCTGCAGTCCACCAAACAGGACGCGCCGCGCCCACGCCGTGCCCGGAAGCCGAAGGGCGAGGCCGCACAATCCGGCACCTCGCAAAGCAGTGACCAGAACAACTCGAGCCAGAACAACTCGGGCCAGAGCGACGAAGGCAACGAGGATCGTGGCGCGCCACGCACCCCCGATGCAGCTGCGGAGTAGACTTGCAGAATCGCTGCCGCTTGAGATCTTAGACAGGTTATTAAAACCGGGCCGGGCATTTTGCCTGCGCCCGGTTTTTCATGGAAATGGCGTCCGTGCCAAATGCTGTCACCTCTATGTCAGGCAAAAAAAAGGCCGAGCGCTAGGCTCGGCCATAGTCCAACAGGGAGGTATGACAGAAGCGCCGTAGCGGCGCTCTCGTCAAAATAGCAGGTAAAGGGTGTGTGCGGACCAATCAAGAGAAATTAGCATTTTCTGTGACATGGCCGCTATGCACCTAGTGCATAGCAATTCAAATTACTATGTAATCTTTTGTTCTTTAACGTTTTTTCTATAAGAGAAGATCTCTTGCTGAACGAAGTCCCGGAACGCTGCGATGCGCTGTGAATGGCGCAATTCCTCGGGGTAGGCGAGAAACACGGGCACCTCGACCGACTCAACCTCGGGTAGCACGCGGACGAGATTTGGAAAATCATATGTCAGATAATCGGGCAGTATGCCGATTCCGAGATTGTTCAGGACGCCCTGCAAGACGCCGAAATAGTTATTCACTGTCAGAAGGGACCAGATATCGTTCGTCATCAGTTCTTTGACCAGATAAGTAGCGGCACTGACCTGCGCGGAATTAGCATTCTGGCAGATCAGCCGATGATCGCACAAATCATCCGTGCTGAGTGGGGTACCGCGCTGCGCGAGGTAATCGGGTGCGGCATATAGGGCCATATGCACCCCCATCAGCCGTTTGCGTATGAGGTCCGCTTGGCTGGGTTCTTTCATACGGATGGCGACATCGGCCTCGCGCATGGGTAAATCTAGGACACGTTCCTCCAGCATAAGGTCGATCTTGAGGTCGGGGTACTTCTCGTAGAGCTTTGCTAGACGGGGGGCCAGCCATAGCGTGCCGAAGCCGATGGTTGTTGTAACACGCAGCTCGCCGAACACCTCGTCTTCGCTGTCGCGGATGCGGGCGGTTGCGGCATCCAGACGCTTGACCATCGCACGAGTCGCGTCGAATAGCAGCTCTCCCTGTTCGGTCAGAATCAGACCGCGCGCGTGGCGGTGGAACAGGGTTGCATTTAGCGATTGCTCAAGTGAGCGAACCTGGCGCGACACGGCCGATTGCGACAGGTGCAGGAGATCGCCGGCATGGGTCAGGCTGCCTGCATCGGCAACGGCGTGAAAGATTCTGAGTTTGTCCCAGTCCATTGCAGCAGGTCCAATTCATTCAGTTTTATGCGTTAACCTTATCAAAGAGTCTGCCCCCCTGCATAGGATGATCGCGCACAGTTGTCGTTTCAGTATGGTGGCTCATGTAAATGGGTGTGGCGTCGCAGGGCGAGGGTGATTAGAATCGCAGTGTACGGCAAGTCGGGCAGGGGTGAGACTATGGCAGTAGGTGTTTTTGACAGTGGATTGGGCGGACTCACCGTGTTGGATGCGATTGTGGCGCATTTGCCTGATCAGCCGTTAGTATACTTGGGCGACAATGCGAATGCGCCCTATGGCGTGCGCACGGCCAGCGACATTCAGGCGCTGACGCAGGCCGGTGTGACACGCCTTTGGGAGCGCGGCTGCGATCTTGTCGTTCTTGCGTGCAATACGGCATCGGCTGTCGCGCTGCGCCGGATGCAGGAGGGCGGCGTGCCGCAGGGCAAGCGGGTGCTGGGCGTCTTTGTGCCACTGATCGAGGCGCTGACCGAGCGGGAATGGGCCGACAATTCTCCCCCGCGCGAGGTGGATGCGCGCCACGTGGCGCTGTTTGCAACGCCTGCGACGGTTGCCAGCCGCGCGTTTCAGCGCGAACTGGCATTTCGTGCCATTGGCGTGGATGTCGAGGCGCAGGCCTGCGGCGGTGTCGTTGACGCGATCGAGGAGGGCGACATGATCCTGGCCGAAGCGCTTGTACGCAGCCACGTCGATGCGTTGCGTCGCAAGATGCCGCAGCCGCAGGCTGCCGTTTTGGGCTGCACGCATTATCCGCTGCTGGAGGCTACGTTTCAGAAAGCGTTAGGGCCGAATGTGGCCGTGCTGTCGCAGCCCTCACTGGTGGCACGTAGTTTGGCACATTATCTGGCGCGCCATCCGGGCATGGCCGGGAAGGGTGGTGGCGTGGACTATATCACTACCGGAGATCCCTGCCGAGTGTCTGATCGCGCGACCCAGTTTTTGCGCCGTCCAGTGCGGTTTGAGCCGGCCTGATGCCTGTATTGCCTGACGCGCGTGGATACCATAGGAAAACGCCAGACTGATGAGGGTTGAAACCATGTACAACGTCGCGATTTTGGGCGCATCGGGCTACACCGGGGCCGAACTGGTCCGCTTGATCGCGGTCCATCCTCAGATGCGTATCACTGCGCTGGCCGCCAACTCCAAGGCCGGGCAGAGCATGGCAAACGTGTTTCCCCATTTGCGCCACCTGGACTTGCCGGATTTGGTGAGGATCGAGCAGATCGATTTTTCGGGCATCGACCTGTGCTTTTGTGCGCTGCCCCATGCCACCAGTCAGGCGGTGATCGCGGCCCTTCCTAGGTCGCTCAAGATCGTGGATCTCAGCGCTGATTTCCGCCTTCGCGATCCGGTGGCCTATGAGACATGGTATGGTGATCCCCATGCCGCGCCCGACTGCCAAGCCGAGGCCGTCTATGGCTTGACTGAGTTTTATCGCGATGACATCCGTGTGGCGCGCCTTGTTGCTGGGACGGGCTGCAATGCCGCGACGGGGCAATACGCGCTGCGACCCTTGATCGCAGGTGGGTTGATCGATCTCGATGATATTATCATCGATCTCAAGACCGGAGTTAGTGGGGCTGGCCGCAGCCTCAAGGAAAACCTGCTCCATGCGGAACTGAGCGAGGGCACATATGCCTATGGCGTCGGTGGAACGCACCGCCATCTGGCGGAGTTTGATCAGGAATTCTCGGCTATTGCCGGGCGCCCGGTTCAGGTTCAGTTTACACCGCATTTATTGCCTGCAAACAGAGGTATACTAGCCACTATTTATGTTAAAGGTGAGCCGCAGGATATTCACGCTGCGCTAGTTTCGGCCTATGTGGACGAGCCGTTTTTGCAGGTATTGCCCTTTGGCCAGATGCCCAGCACGCGGCACGTGCGCGGCAGCAATTTTTGTCATATCGGCGTCAGCGGCGACCGGATTGCCGGGCGCGCCATCGTGATCGCCGCGCTGGACAATCTGACCAAAGGGTCCAGCGGTCAGGCCTTGCAGAACGCCAACCTGATGTTAAACTTAGATGAGACGATGGCGCTACTAGCGCCGCCTGTCTTTCCCTGAGACTCACCTATTGCGGAGATACCAGTTGAGGATTGCCACGCATGGCTTTTAAATCACTCAAAAAAAAGAGACGCGTTCAGATCATCGCAGTCGCGACCACGGCGCTGGTGCTGTCCACTGCCCTGATTGGCTATGCCATGCGCGACGGGATAAACCTGTTCCGGTCGCCAAGCCAAGTGATGGCAGCGCCCCCCGCCCCGGGCGAAATTTTCCGCATTGGCGGTTTGGTTGAGACGGGCAGTCTCGTTCGCGGCGCCGGGTCCGAAGTGCTGTTTTCTGTCACGGATGGGGGTGCGGTTGTGCCGGTATCCTACGTCGGCGTCTTGCCAGACCTGTTTGGTGAGGATCAGGGCATGGTTGGTCTTGGTAGCTATGACGGCTCGATCTTCCGTGCGACTGAAATTCTGGCCAAGCACGACGAATCCTACATGCCGAAGGAGGTCGTTGACGCATTGAAGGCGCAAGGCGTTTATCAGGAGCCGGTCGCACAGTAAGTGAGTCGTTAACCACTTATCCATCACGGTTTGCGCATAGCAGGGGACGGTTCCCGGCCCTGAGATGTACAAAGGTAGTGGCATGGATGATGTACGCGAGATAGCCCGGCGGATCGTCGCCCGCGAGGGCGGCTATGTAGACGATCTGGATGATCCGGGCGGGGCTACAAAACATGGCGTCACGATACATACTATGCGGCGCCTTGGGCTGGACTTAAACGGCGACGGCACCGTCGACGCTGCAGATGTTCGCCGCCTCAGTCTGGCAGATGCTGAAGAGATTTTCACCCGGCACTATTATAATCGGCCTGGTATCGACCGCCTACCGCAGGCTTTGCGCGCCAGTGTGTTTGACATGTATGTCAACGCGGGCGCCAACGCGGTCAAGATCCTGCAACGCCTGCTGCGCCAGATGGGGCAAGACGTTACCGTTGATGGCGTGATCGGGCCGCAGACTGCGGCGGCGGCTCTTGCTGCGGCCAGCGTGGCGCCCGGCCATATCGGCGATGCTTATGCAATTGCGCGGCGTAACTATTACCTGCGCCTTGCTGATCGGCGGCCTGTTAGCCGAAAATTTGCGCGCACCCGCGCAGGCGGTAAGGGCGGCTGGATTGTCCGGGCCGAGGACTTCATGGCGCCGCGCTATCGTCTGACGCAGGCGGAATTCAAGAAAAGGGTCGCAAAATGGGATTGATGGGCAAGCTGATGACGCTGCTGTTTGGCGGGGGACGTAACGTAGTCGCGCAGACGGCCGAAGTGTTTCGCGAAAACGCAGAGGCGGGCGCGTTGCGCCGCAGTGAAGAGCGGGGCGCGGCACTGACGCAGTTCGGCGCCGAGTTTGGCGCAGGGCAGACAGGCTGGTTTGATCGGATGATGGACGGGGTAAACCGCCTGCCGCGTCCGGCGCTGGCGCTGGGAACGCTTGGCCTCTTTGTGGCGGCAATGGTCGATCCGGTTTGGTTTGCCGCGCGGATGAAGGGAATCGCGCTGGTGCCCGAGCCGCTGTGGTGGTTGCTGGGGGTGATCGTGTCGTTTTATTTTGGCGCGCGCCACCAGTTCAAGGGGCAGGCGTATCGCCGCTCCATCGCGCAGGTGGCGGTAAGTGCGCCTGAGATCGCGCGCAGCATCGAGGGGCTGGAGGCGGTGGAGTCCGCACGTCCGGACCTTGATGACCCTGCCGCTCAAACGACCTCCAAGCCTGCGGCAGGCGAGGCGAATCCGGCGCTAAATGCGTGGCGCGAACAGGAGCGTTGAAGCGTTTTGAGGAACCCAAAACCTGCTGGCACTGAAATGAGCATATTGCATGGGCGCCATGCCGCGGTTTGGAAAAACCTGTACGGCAGAGTTTTTACAGGCGCTCTCAGCACCGCGACAATCTGAACCGCCTCGCATGCAATTTCAGGTTGGTGGCGAGGGCGCAGGGTGGTTATAGATGGGCCATGATTACAGAACTCGGTCACTTCGCCCTTATCCTCGCCCTTGTGCTTGCCTGCGTGCAGGCCACTGTCCCTTTGATTGGTGCGCAAAAGCGCTGGACTGGCTGGATGGCCGTCGGAGATACGGCGGCTGGTCTACAGTTCGTGATGATCGCGATCGCCTTTGCCGCACTCACACACGCCTTTGTGACCTCTGACTTCTCGCTTCGGCTGGTCACGCTGAACAGCCATTCGGCCAAGCCGATGCTGTATAAAATCACTGGTGTCTGGGGCAATCACGAAGGCTCTATGCTGCTGTGGGTGCTGATCGTGGCATTGTTTGGTGCCTGCGCTGCTTGGTTTGGTGGCAATTTGCCGCCGGGTCTGCGCGCTCGGGTACTGGCGGTTCAGGGCATGATTGGTATCGCATTCCTCGCCTTTATCATCTTTACGTCTAACCCGTTTCTGCGTCTGGCCACGCCGCCGCTGGACGGGCAGGATCTAAATCCGCTCTTGCAGGATCCGGGCCTCGCGTTTCACCCGCCGTTTCTCTACCTCGGTTATGTTGGCCTCTCGATGACGTTCAGCTTTGCCATTGCGGCTCTGATTGAAGGGCGCGTCGATGCCGCATGGGGACGCTGGGTGCGTCCCTACACACTGGCCGCATGGATTTTCCTGACGATAGGCATCGCGATGGGAAGTTGGTGGGCCTATTATGAATTGGGTTGGGGCGGCTTCTGGTTCTGGGATCCGGTCGAAAATGCCAGCTTTATGCCTTGGCTCATTTCTGCAGCGCTGCTTCATTCGGCAATTGTAGTGGAAAAGCGTGAAAGCTTGAAAAGCTGGACAATCCTGCTTGCTATCATCGCCTTTGGGTTTTCGATGATTGGCGCGTTCATCACGCGCTCAGGCGTCTTGACCTCGGTTCATGCGTTTGCCAACGATCCCGAGCGGGGGATGTTCTTGTTGGGGATCACTGCGCTCTTTATGATGGGCGGCTTGACGTTGTTTGCAGCCCGCGCGGGCAGCATGCAGGCGCGGGGCGTCTTCTCGCTTGCAAGTCGCGAATCGATGTTGGTCACAAATAACGTGCTGCTCGGCGTTTCAGCCTTCGTCGTATTCATTGGAACGATATGGCCACTGGTGGCCGAGCTTCTCTTTGACCGCAAACTCTCCGTTGGTGCGCCATTCTTTGACATGGCGTTCACGCCCTTCATGATCGTGCTGGGGGCCGTGCTGCCCATTGGGGCCATGATGCCGTGGAAACGGGGACAGATGCGCCGCGTGATGCGCCAGCTTGTTCCAGCGATGGTGCTGGCGCTTGCGGTGCTGGGCCTCGTCTGGGCCATTCAATCAGGGCGTAGCATGATGGGCCCCGTGGGTCTTTGTCTGGGCACATGGCTGGTCGTTGGAGCGGCGACCGATATCTGGTCGCGGACTGGTCTGCGGGGAGACGTGGTTAGTCGCGCACGCCGTTTGCTGCGCCTGCCGCGTGCTGACTGGGGCAAGGCCACGGCCCATGCTGGCCTTGGCGTTACCATTGCGGGCATCGCCGGATTGTTGGCATGGGAGGCGGAGGATATACGGGTTTTGAAAACCGGTGAAAGCTTTGGACTTGCTGGGTACACCATCACTTTACAAGATGTCCGGCGCAGCGAAGGGCCAAATTACGTAGCCACGATTGCCGATATGCGCCTGTCGAAAAACGGTAACACAATCAGCGTTTTGCAGCCGGAGAAGAGATTCTATCCTGTCGCTGACATGCCGACCACAGAGGCGGCCATCGACAACGGATTTTTCCGTGATGTTTATGTCGTGATTGGCGATCCGCAAAATGATGGTGGCTGGGCCGTACGCACCTATTACAAACCGCTGGCCAACTGGATCTGGGGCGGAGCCATCCTGATGGCCTTGGGTGGTGCGCTTTCGCTAAGCGACCGGCGCTACCGCATCGCGGCGGGGGCGCACAAAACAGTGGTGGATGGGGTACCAGCCGAATGAAGCGCCTGGCTTTTATCCTCGCACTAATCGCAAGCCCGCTTTTTGCCGTTCAGCCCGACGAGGTACTGGACGACCCGGCGCTGGAGGCGCGAGCCCGCGAACTTTCGACAGGGCTGCGGTGTCTTGTCTGCCGGAATGAAAACATCGACGAGTCAAACGCACCGTTAGCACGTGATCTGCGCCTCTTGGTACGCACCCGCTTGGTTGCTGGGGATAGCGATGACCAAGCGGTCGATTTCATCGTGGACCGCTACGGCGAATATGTGTTGCTGCAACCCCGCGCAACGGGCAGCACAGTGATGCTCTGGCTTGCAGGGCCACTGATGCTATTGGTGGCGGCGGGAATTGCGCTGCTCTATATTCGGCGGCGCGGTCAGGCCACTCCCGACGCGGATCGGCTGAGCGACGACGAGGCCGCGCGGTTGCGTGATATTTTGAACGAATGAAGGCGCGATGAAAACCTACTCAACGATCAGCCTTGAGATTGAGGATGGTATCGCGCTGTTGACGCTTTACCGGCCGGACAAGTTGAACGCGTTGAATGCGCAGATGCGGGCCGAGATTGCGGATGCCGCCAATGCTGCCGAACGTGGTGCGCGTGTCTTGGTGCTGACGGGCGCGGGCCGTGCCTTTTGTGCTGGGCAAGACTTGAGTGATGCGGGAAACGCCGCCTCCCTCGATCTAGAGCGTGTGTTGCGAGATGAATACGTGCCGATGCTACGTGCGGTGTCTGAATGCCGGATCCCGACCATAGCCGCTGTCAACGGCGCGGCTGCTGGGGCGGGTGCAAATCTTGCGCTTGCCGCTGACGTGGTGATTGCAGCGCATAGCGCATATTTTTCGCAAGCCTTCACGCGGATCGGCCTGATGCCCGATGCCGGCGGCACCTATTGGCTGCCTCGCCAGATGGGCGCAGCCAAGGCGATGGGCGCGGCACTTTTTGCGGAAAAAATCCCTGCCGAGGATGCCGCCGCGTGGGGCATGATCTGGCAGGCGGTGCCGGATATGGAATTCGACGCCCATTGGCGCGAACGTGCGGCGCATCTGGCACATGGACCGACCGAGGCTTATCGCCATCTGAAATCTGCTCTGCGCGCCAGTTGGGGTAATGATGAAGGTGCGCAGCTTGACCTTGAAGCTAAGCTGCAGGGAGCTTGCGGCCAGACCCGCGATTTTAAAGAAGGGGTTGTGGCATTCCTAGACAAGCGGAAACCCAAATTTGAGGGCCGTTAGGACCAGATGCGCGGACCATGTTGCCCGCCTTTGTGGAGGCGGTTACGCGCAACAAGAAATATGAACTTCTTTTTACGTAGCGGGCATCCCTCGCCAGAGAAAGCAACTTTCTTTGATCTCCAAATGATAAAGGCGCAGCCAAGTGGCTGCGCCTTTATCATTTAAATGGGGCTGCTTAGCGGTTCTCGATGTCCACATAGTCGCGGAAATCGGCCCCGGCATATAGCTGGCGGGGCCGGCCGATCTTGAGCTGCGGATCAGCGATCATTTCCCGCCATTGCGAGATCCACCCAACCGTGCGCGAAACGGCAAAGATAGCTGTGAACATCGACGACGGGAAACCCATCGCCTCGAGGATTATGCCCGAATAGAAGTCAACGTTTGGAAACAGCTTCTTCTCTGTAAAATAGGGATCGGCCAAAGCCTGCCTTTCAAGCTCTTTGGCAACTTGAAGGGTCGGATTGTCCTCAATCCCCATGAGGTCCAACACTTCGTCTGCTGATTCCTTCATCACTTTGGCGCGGGGGTCAAAATTCTTGTAGACGCGGTGGCCAAAGCCCATAAGGCGGAAAGGATCGTCCTTATCCTTTGCGCGCGCGATAAACTCGGGAATGCGGTCGACGGTGCCAATCTCGCGCAGCATTTCAAGGCAGGCCTGATTCGCGCCGCCGTGGGCCGGCCCCCATAGGCAGGCGACGCCAGCCGCAATGCAAGCGAATGGATTGGCCCCCGAGGACGAGGCAAGGCGCACGGTCGATGTCGACGCATTCTGCTCATGGTCCGCGTGCAGGGTAAAGATGCGGTCCATCGCACGGCTAAGGATCGGGTTAACCTCGTAATCCTCGGCCGGGACAGCAAAGCACATGCGCAGAAAGTTCGACGCATAGTCTATATCGTTCCGTGGATAGACGAATGGCTGGCCGATCGTGTATTTATAGGCCATCGCCGCGATGGTCGGCATCTTTGCGATCATGCGAACTGACGCGACTTCGCGCTGCCAGGGATCGTTGATGTCGGTGCTATCGTGATAGAATGCGCTAAGCGCACCGACGACCCCCACCATGATCGCCATCGGCGGGGCATCTCGGCGGAACCCGCGAAAAAGAAATTGCATCTGCTCGTGCAGCATTGTGTGGTTGGTCACGCGCGCCTCGAAATCTTCCAACTGCGCGGCCGAAGGCAACTCACCGTACAGTAGTAAGTAGCATACTTCGAGGTAATGTGATTTCTCAGCTAGCTGGTCGATGGGATACCCGCGATGCAGCAATTCGCCTTTTTCACCGTCGATATAGGTGATCGTGCTGTCGCAGCTGGCAGTCGAGGTAAAGCCGGGGTCGTAGGTGAAAACGCCTGCCTGACTATAGAGTTTGCGAATGTCGATAACCTCCGGCCCAAGGGTCGGGGTGTAAATCGGTAATTTGAATTCCTTACCATCGATCGTTAGCTTTGCAGTCTTTGTGTCATCGGCCATGCGGCTCTCTCCTTGTTGCAGCCGGATACCGCGCGTGTGGTCCCAGCTGAATACTCCATTAGCCTTTCTGGCCGGTTAATTACCGCCGAGGCCAGCATCGTTCACGCGGGCTAACGTTTCTGCCTGCCCCAGCACCAGCATCATATCAAAAACGCTTGGTGTCGCGGTGCGTCCGGCCAAAGCGGCCCTCAAGGGACCAGCCATTTTGCCAAACTTTGTGCCACGCGCCTGTGCGAAATCGTTCATCACCGTTTCAATTTCTACCCTATTCCAAATAGCATCTCGCAGGTGCGGCGTCAATTCACGCAGCATTTCGCGGGCCTCTGTATCCAGTTGCCCTGCGGCCTTTTCATCTGGTTCAATAGGCCGCACGGCTAATATAAATTGAGCTTTATCAAGTAGTTCAGCGAAAGTTCGGGCGCGCTCTTTGAGGTGCGGCATCGCGCTCAACATCATCGCCGCCTTGTCCTGTGCAAGGTGCGATTGCCCGGTTGCCGAAAGGAAACCCTCTAGTTCATGCAGCAGTGCAGCATCATCTGCGGTTGCCATATGTTGCCCACAGATATTTTCGAGCTTCTTGAAGTCGAAGCGCGCAGCAGATTTGCCGATCCCGTCCAGATTGAACCATTTCTGTGCCTGCGCATCGGTGAAAAACTCGTCATCCCCGTGGCTCCACCCCAGCCGGGCCAGATAGTTACGCATGCCTGCCGCTGGATACCCCATCTGGCGATACTCTTGGGTTCCCAGCGCACCGTGCCGTTTGCTCAGTTTCTTACCATCCGGGCCGTGGATCAGGGGGATATGCGCGTAGACGGGCAGGGGCCATCCCATTGCGTGATAGATCATCATCTGCCGCGCTGCATTGTTCAGGTGGTCGTCACCGCGAATGACATGGGTCACGCCCATGTCGTGGTCATCGACCGCGACGGCGAGCATATATACAGGAGTGCCGTCCGAGCGCAGCAGCACCATATCGTCTAGTTGGTCGTTGCGGATAGTCACGTCTCCCTGCACGGCATCCGCGATCACTGTCGCGCCATCCAGCGGTGCCTTGATCCGGATCACATAAGGCAGATCGGGGTGACTGGCCGGATCGGCATCGCGCCACGGGCTGCGGTAGAGGGTCGAGCGGCCGTCGGCCTTGGCCGTGTCGCGGAAAACCTGAATTTCCTCTTGCGTTGAAAAGCATTTATAGGCCTGCCCAGCCTCGAGCATCTGGTGCACGACCTCGGCATGGTGGGGTGCGCGCTCGAACTGGCTAACGACCTCGCCGTCGTGGTCGAGGCCCATCCAATCCATCCCGGTCAGGATCGCCTGCGTCGCATCGGGCGTCGATCTGGCGCGGTCTGTGTCCTCGATCCGCAATAGAAATGTGCCGCCGTGGCCGCGTGCAAACAGCCAATTAAAAAGGGCCGTACGCGCCCCGCCGATATGCAGATAGCCCGTGGGCGAGGGGGCGAAACGGGTCACGATAGCTCGGGACATGGGGCGCATTAACCTTTCAGTAACGATGTTGGGGCTAGGTTTAGCTCATGTCTATCGGCCCATAGGAGGGGTGACAAGTGGCGGCACTCTGGCGGCCTTTGAGCGAGGTTTTGCTGCTGCAACGTGGCCACCTGATCGGGTGGGCGCCTGTCTGCATGGGCGCCGGGATCGGGCTCTATTTTGCGCTCCCGCAGGAGCCTGAGCTGTGGGTTTATACAGGCGCCGCTGGGCTGATTTTGCTCTGTGTGCTGCTGGCGCGCCTTCTCGGTCCTGCGATTTCGCCTCTGGCCGTTGGCGCAGGCTTGATCGCGCTGGGGCTGATACTGGCAGGTGCACGGGCGCATACTGTCTCGGGGCCAGTGTTGGAATGGCGCTATTACGGGCCTATTGAGGGGCGCGTGGTGAACATCGACCGCTCGGCCTCGGACGCAGCGCGCGTAACGCTAGACGAAGTGCGCCTGCCAAGCGTGAAGTCTAGCCGCACCCCGGACCGTGTGCGCCTGTCGCTCCATTCGGATATGACGGGCGCCGTGCCGCGACCCGGCGTTCGCATGGCCGCGACCGGACATCTGTCACCGCCCTCTGGCCCCGTTGAGCCGGGCGGCTTCGATTTTCAACGCCACGCATGGTTTCAGGGGTTGGGCGCGGTCGGCTACACCCGCGTGCCACTGATTGCGCTCGCGCCGCCCGACGGCGCGCTGCCGATGTTTCGCACCCGCATGGCCCTGTCGGCCCGCGTGCAGGCCGCACTGCCGGGCGAAAGCGGGGCGTTTGCGGCGGCGATCATGACTGGTGATAGGTCCGGCATGGGTCAGGACACGATCACTGCGCTGCGGGTGTCGAACCTTGCGCATCTTCTGGCGATTTCGGGTCTGCATATGGGCCTGCTGACGGCGTTTGTCTTTGCGATGTTGCGCTATGGGCTTGCGCTGATCCCGTATCTCGCGCTGCGCATCCCAGTCAAACAGGTGGCAGCGGCGGCGGCGCTGCCGGTGGCGGCGTTCTACCTTGCCCTTTCGGGTGGTAGCATTGCGACCGAGCGGGCGTTTATCATGGTCGCGGTCATGCTGGTCGCAGTGATGCTGAACCGCCGCGCGCTCAGCTTGCGGGCCGTGGCGCTGGCCGCGCTGATCGTACTGGTCCTGCGGCCCGAGGCGTTGATGGGGCCGGGTTTTCAGATGTCATTTGCAGCGACGACGGCCCTCATCGCCGTATTCGGCTGGCTTCAGCATGAGGCGGTGCCGCGCGGGCCGCGCTGGCTGCGGCCTGTATTGGCGGTGGTGATTTCGTCTGGGGTTGCTGGGTTTGCGACAGCTCCCTTTGCGGCGGCGCATTTCAACCAGATTGCGCATTATGGTCTGATCGCTAATTTGGCGTCCGTGCCGCTGATGGGCGCAATCGTAATGCCCGCTGCAGTGTTGTCTGTCTGCCTGCTACCCTTCGGGCTGGAGGGGGCGGGCCTTTGGATCATGGGGTTGGCGCTGGACTGGATCCTCGGCGTGGCGCATTGGATCGCAGCACAAGACGGTGCGCGCGGAATGGTTCCAAGTCCCGGGCCATGGGTGCTGCCACTTATAGCGGTTGGCGCGTTGACCTTGATCCTTTGGCAGGGGCGCACCCGGCTGATCGGCGTCGCGCCAGTCCTGATCGCTGTATTTCTCTGGGCTGGAGCGGATCGGCCGCTTGTCCTGATATCAGATACTGGCGGTCTGGTCGGGATCATAACACCCCAGGGCCGTGCGCTCAGCACGCCGCGCGGTGATGGGTTTGCCGCGCGCAACTGGTTGGAAAACGATGGCGATCCTGCCACGCAGGAAGAGGCGGCAGCGCGTTGGCCCAGTGCGCCAAGCGGTCCGGGCGATATCTCCATAACGGCCTTGCGCGGGAAGCGTGGCACCGCGAAGTTGCAGGGCTGTGGTGGCGGTGATTGGATCGTCAGCAACACAGACATGCCGCCAACTTTTGATGTGTGGCCCGGCTGCACACTGATCGACCCAACCGCACTGCGTAGGACCGGTGCGATCGCGCTCTACCATAGCCATAACGCACCGCAGATCCAGACAGCGCGGACAGTGGCTGGTGTGCGCCTATGGAACATGCGCCGCGACAAGCGCGGCGCATCCCGATCTCAGTAGGTTCGGATCAGGCCGACGAGACGGCCCTGCACCTTCACCTTGTTGTCGGGTAGAATGCGTGTCTCATAGGCCGGGTTCGCGGCCTCAAGCGCAATCGCACCACTGCGCCGGAAGAACCGCTTGAGCGTCACTTCCTGATCTTCGACCAAGGCTACAACGATATCACCGTTATCGGCGGTCGATGCTTCGCGGATAACCACAACGTCGCCGTCATTTATCCCTGCGTCGATCATTGAATCGCCCTTAACTTCTAGTGCATAATGCTCACCGGGGCCGGCAATCATCGCACCGGGTACTGCTACGCTGTGCGTCGCGTGCTGAATGGCCTCGATCGGCACGCCGGCCGCGATACGCCCCATCACGGGTACGTCGAACGCATCCACGTTAGACACCGGCAGAGCATTTGCGGGGGGCGGTACATCCGGCATGTCACCGTCAATCACCCGTACCTCAAAGCCATGCGTGGCAGTGCCACCCATCGCTTCGGGCAGTTTGATGATTTCCAGTGCCCGGGCGCGATGCGCTAACCGGCGGATGAAGCCGCGCTCTTCCAATGCGGTAATCAGACGGTGGATGCCCGATTTCGAACGCAGGTTCAACGCATCTTTCATTTCGTCAAAGCTGGGTGGAACGCCGTCGCGCTGCACGCATTTATTAATATAGTTTAGCAGATCCAACTGTTTTCTTGTCAGCATTTTTCCGTCCCTCCAGCCCTTATGTATGATTTTGTTCTATTCATGTTCCCCTTTTGTGTCAACCCTTTTGGCCTTGCTGCGAGGTATGTTCGCTAGAGACGCATGACAAATGCGCGGCTGCCTTTGGCTTGCGCTTCTTCGCCTGCTGGACGGATCAATAGCGCGTTTGCACGCGCCAGAACGCCGAGAAGCGCACTGTCCTGCGAGGTAGCGGGTGTCACGACGTTACCTTCCAGTCTCGCCCGCATGTAATGCGCACGCGGCCCGTTCTGTGGCAGGTCCACGCCCAACATAGCCTCGAAAGAGGGCTCCGCAGTGGCCCCTAATCCCAGCATCGCGCGCAACATAGGAAGAATGAAGACATGACCGCAAACCATTGCCGAGACAGGATTTCCCGGCAGACCGACCAACGCGGATGTCCCAATACATCCGGCCATCAATGGCTTGCCGGGGCGCATTGCGATCTTGTAGAATGACTGCTTGAGCCCCATGCGCTGCGTGACGGCACCGACTAAGTCATGGTCCCCAACAGAGGCGCCCCCAACAGTCAGGATTAGGTCGGCGTCTGCGGCCAATGCGATGGCGGTTTCGATCGATGCGGTATGGTCGCGCGCGATGGGAAGAAGGCGGGCCTTGCCGCCATGCGCCTCGATCAATGCGGCAAGGCCGAAGGTGTTCGACGCGATGATCTGGTCTGGACGAGGCGCCTCGCCGGGCATCACCAGCTCGTCTCCCGTGGCGATGATGGCAATCTGCGGGCGACGCGTTACTGGAACGTAACCAATATTCATCGCAGCGAGCAGAGCAATGTCCTGCGGGGTCAGGATACGCGGCGCGTCGATTGTGTCACCCGCTGAAAAATCAGCAGCGGCTGGGCGCACATGCAGGCCAGAATCCAGCGTTTTCCCTAGGGTGATCACTGATCCACTTCGACTGATATCTTCTTGAATGACAACGCGATCTGCGCCTATCGGCAGGGGCGCGCCGGTAAATATACGCAGCGCCTGTCCGGGCTTCAGCGTACCGTCCCAGCGGTGGCCCGCCGCCGCCTCGCCGACGACGTCAAATTGCGCCCCGGCTGCGGCTTCCGCGCTGCGCAGTGCATAACCATCCATCGCCGAGGCGGCGAATGGTGGCTGGTCACGTGTGGCGGAGACAGCTTCGATCAGAACACGGCCGGGTGCGCTGCGCAATGGCACCGTTTCCGCATCCAGCGGCTGTACGAGATCAAAAAGCTTCGACAGCGCGTCCTCAACAGTGATCATCGCACAGACACTCCTTGGAAATTATTGTGCCACGCATCCCAAGATTATAGTCACGTCGCTTCGTATCGACCAGACTTTCCACCATTTTTCAGGATAACGCGCAATCCACCGATCTGCATCGCACGGTCCACGGCTTTGGCCATGTCATAGACGGTCAGCGCGGCGATGCTGGCGGCGGTCAGGGCTTCCATTTCGACGCCGGTCTGGCCGGTTGTCTTGACTGTTGCCTCGATTTGCAGTCCGGGTAGGTCCGGGTCGAGCGTCAGGTCGATACTGGCCTTTGCAATCGGCAGCGGGTGACACAGTGGGATCAGATCTGCCGTCCGCTTGGCGCCCATGATGCCGGCCAGCCGTGCAACGGCGATCACGTCGCCCTTTTTGGCGCGACCTTCTGCAATGATGTCAAAGGTCTCTCTGGCCATCTTGATGTAACATGCAGCGGTGGCGACACGGGCTGTCACAGCCTTGTCCGACACATCTACCATCTGCGCGGCGCCGCCCTCGTCAAAATGTGTCAGTCTAGCCATCTATATGCCGCCTGCGGTTAGAGGGGTCGATAGAATCTGGCGAGTCGCGCTGGCCACGTCATCAGCGCGCATCAGTGTCTCGCCAATCAGGAAACAGCGTGCGCCGTAACGGGCGATATCGGCTAGGTCGGCGCGCGTTTCCAGCCCACTCTCGCAGATGATAATTCGGTCATGGGGTACGTAGCGCGCGAGGGTGCGCGATGTGTCGAGCGTTGTCTCGAACGTGTTTAGATCCCTGTTATTGATGCCGATAAGCTGGGACTTCAGTGCGCCGGCGCGCTCCAGCTCGCTTGCGTTATGCACCTCGATGATCGCATCCATACCCCACTGGTCGGCGGCTTGTTCAAGTGCGGCAGCCTCGCCGTCGGTTAGGCTTGCCATGATGATAAGGATGCAATCCGCGCCCAAGGCGCGCGCCTCAACGACCTGATAGGAGTCGTACATGAAATCTTTGCGGAGCACTGGTAGATCGCAAGCGGCACGGGCCTGTGTGAGGAATTCCTTGGCACCCTGAAAGCTGGGCGTGTCGGTCAGCACCGACAGGCAGGCGGCGCCGCCTTCGGCATAGGCAATCGCCAGTGCTTCCGGGTCAAAATCAGCGCGGATGAGCCCCTTAGACGGGCTGGCCTTCTTGATCTCGGCGATCAGTCCATACCCTTGGATCGAAGCCTTCAGCAACGCCTCTTTGAAGGGGCGCACAGGGGGCGCGGCGCGGGCGCGCTCCTCCATGACTTCAATGGGGGTCTTGGCCTTTTCTACAGCAATTTCCTCGAGCTTGTAGGCTTTGATCTTTTCCAGAATTGTGGGCGTGTTCATGTGGTCTCCGATGTAATCTTCGCGAGCGTCTTTAGCCGTTTGCCCGCCTCGCCGCTGTCGATACTGACGGCTGCCTTTGCGGCCCCTTCGCGCAGATCGGCGGCATGACCGGCCACCACAAGCGCGGCGGCGGAATTCAATAAAACCGCGTCGCGATAGGCGCCGGGCGCTCCATCCAGCAGGGCGCGAAAGGCGGTTGCGTTATGCTGCGGTGTGCCGCCGAGGATGTCCTCAAAGGGGTGTAGGGGAAGGCCCGCCTCCTCGGGGTGCAGCTCAAACTCAGAAATGCTGCCGTCCTCGCCCAAGGCGGCAACCCAAGAGAGCCCGCTGATGGCCAACTCGTCAGTTCCATCGCTGCCGTGGACCAGCCATGCGCGCGTCGATCCCAGCCTGCCTAGCGTTTCGGCCATCGGGCGGATCAGGTCGCGGGTGAATGCGCCCGTCAGCTGCCGTTTGACGCCTGCGGGGTTTGTGAGCGGGCCAAGGATGTTGAAGATTGTGCGCGTCCCCAGTTCGGCACGGACGGGGCCAACATGCGCCATTGCAGGATGGTGCATGGGGGCCATCATAAATGCGATACCAGCCTCTTGTAGCGCCTTTTCAACGATCTGCGGCCCGACCATCACGTTAACACCCATCTGCGCCAGCGCATCGGCTGCGCCCGATTTTGAGCTGAGGTTGCGGTTGCCGTGCTTGGCCACGCAGACGCCTGCACCGGCCACGACAAAGGCGGTCGCGGTCGAGATGTTCAGCGTACCCTTGCCGTCGCCGCCGGTGCCGACGATGTCCATCGCCCCCTCAGGTGCACGCACTTTGTTGCACTTGGCGATCATCACGGCGGCGGCGGCGGCATATTCATCCACTGTCTCGCCCCGCGTGCGCAGCGCCATCAGGAAGCCGCCGATCTGGCTGGGCGTCGCCTCGCCGTCAAACAGGATGGCAAAGGCCGCTTCGGCCTGATCCCGGCTCAGCGGGCCATTGGCTGCGGCGTCGATCAATGGTTTCAGCGCGTTACTCATGCGGGGGATTTCATCATGTCGAGGAAGTTTTTCAGCAGCGCATGACCATGCTGAGAGGCGATGGATTCGGGGTGAAACTGTACGCCCTCAATGGGCAATTCGCGGTGTCGCAGGCCCATGATCGTGCCGTCCTCCAGATGCGCGGTCACCTCAAGACACTCGGGCAGGCTGTCCCGCTCGACGACCAGCGAGTGATAGCGCGTCGCTTCGAACGGGGAGGGCAGCCCTGCGAAGACGCCGCGCCCCTCATGATGCATCTGGCCCATCTTGCCATGCACGATCTCTCTATGGCGCACGACGCGTCCTCCAAAGGCTTGGCCAATAGTCTGATGACCCAGACATACGCCCAGCAACGGGATGCGTGCCTTTGCCGCAGCCAGCGTGAGGTCCAAGCAGATGCCGGCTCGATCGGGATCGCAGGGGCCGGGCGAGAGCAAAATACCGTTGGGATTCAGTGCTAAAGCGGCGGCGACGTCCAGCGCATCGTTGCGCTTGACCACTACCTCGGCCCCTAACTCGCCGACGTAATGCACCAGATTATAGGTAAAACTATCGTAATTATCGATGAGTAGCAGCATCTGGCGCGTTCCGTGTTGGATATGCCCCGCTCGCGCCCATAAACCCATTGTTTGGGGGTGGAGGCCGGGGGGCCGGTCGCGATATACTTGCTCAGGCTTGGCCGCTAGGGTCAAGGGGCGCGCGGCGAGAAACGCCGCGGTTTGAGCAGGAGGGCATGGCATGGCGACTGGATTTTTGTCGGGGCTGGTGGTCGGTGCGGTTGTATCGGGCGCTGCATTGGGGGCGATGTCGCTGGCGACGGGGCCGGAGCAGCTTGATGCACCGGGTGCCGCGGTGCTTGATGTGCCTGCGGGGTCCGAGTTCAACCAATCGCGCGACGATACCGCCGCGCGGCTGCCGCAACAGAATGGCGCGCCGGATGTCATCGGCACCGCGCCCAAGGTGAACGCCGCCGCGCCCGACGATCTGGCAGCGGTTTCAGGCGAGCAAACACAGCCCTCTGCACGCCCCGAACCCGGCGGGGTCGATGCGGATCTGAGCGCACCGCAGATTTTGAATGAAGGCAGCGGCATGGCGTCTGGCGGATTCGGACGCGACACCGACAACATCGACGATGCGGCCGTACCGGAGGGCGCTGCGCAGACCGCGGTGATTGGCGCCGATACGGGCACGATAGGCACGACCATCTCCGACGACCCGGCACAGCCCAGTCTGCCGGAGGTCGAAAGCGGTGCGGGGCTGGCTGATGGGGGCATGGCCGACCAGAGTGTAAACGGCGAGGGTATGGTAGCTGAGGGTGTGATCGACGGGGGTTCATCTGAGAGCAATCTTTCTGCCAGAGTCCCTGAGGCGGAACAGACGGGCACTGCCGTGTCGGCATCTGGCGCCTCAGAACTGACGGCAGATGATTTGTCCGAGGCCGAAGATGCCGCACTGGCCCGCGATATAGGGGATGTGGCGTCGGACGTCGAAACCGGGCGCTTACCATCTGTCGGTGCCGCGCCGACCGAGGCACCCGTTACGGCGCCGGATGCCATCCTTGAGGCGCGCCCGGCCATCGTGGCAAATGCCGAGGTCTTTGCCAATCCTGAGGGCAAGCCGTTGATGGCGATCGTGCTGATCGACGACGGGACTAGCCCCATTGGCCTCGATGCGCTGGACGCATTTCCCTATCCGCTTAGCTTTGCTGTGGATGCCGGACGCCCCGGCGCGAAGGAGGCAATGGCGCGCTACCGCGACGCCGGTTTTGAAGTGCTTGCCATCGCTGACCTGCCGGAAGAGGCCGACGCGCGCGATACCGAAACGGTGATGCAGACGGTGTTTGCCGCCGTCCCCGAGGCTGTTGCTGTGCTGGAAGGAACCGGCACTGGCTTGCAAGTCAGCAGGGACTCAAGCGAGCAACTGGCGCCGATCCTGCTCGAATCGGGTCACGGGCTGGTGGTGTTTCCCAAGGGCCTGCAAACCGCGCGCAAGCTGATTGCGCGCGAGGGGGTGCCTGTCGGCACGATCTTTCGCGATTTTGATGCAAGCGATCAAAGCGCAACCGTAATTCGGCGTTTTCTGGATCAGGCGGCGTTCAAGGCGGGGCGCGATGAGGGGGGGGTCATCATGCTGGGCCGCCTGCGCGCCGACACAATCAGTGCGCTACTGCTCTGGGGATTGCAGGATCGCGCCAGCCGCGTTGCGCTGGCGCCGATTTCGGCGGTGCTGACGGCGGAGAATTAGAGCGCTTTTGAACACGAACCTGACTGTTCGGCTTGGTAGGAGCACGCAGCCGCGGACGTATCTGCAGGCGTATTTGCTCGGGAAAAGGTAGGCTTGGAACCGCCTTAGACTTCGCGCCAGTCGCCTGGAGAGATGCTGTCCAACACCCAGTCACCGATGCGCCAGCGCACCAGACGCAAGGTTGGGTGGCCTACATGGGCCGTCATGCGGCGGATCTGGCGATTGCGGCCCTCGGATATCGTCAGTTCGATCCATGTATCGGGCACTGACTTTCGGTAGCGGACGGGCGGCACGCGCGGCCAGATGTCGGGGGCCGTGATCCGGCGGGCTGAGGCCGGGCGCGTCGGACCATCCTTAAGCGTGATGCCGCCTTCCAGCGCTGCCAGTGCGGCGGCGTCCGGCACGCCTTCGACCTGCACCAGATATGTTTTGGGTTTCTTGAATTTCGGGTCCGCGATGCGGGCCTGCAGCTTGCCGTCATCGGTCAGGATCAGCAGGCCCTCGCTATCGCGGTCCAGCCGGCCTGCGGGATAAACTCCAGGTATGTTTATGTGGGCGGCCAGCGTTGGTCTCCCGCTGCCCTCATCTGTAAATTGCGACAGGACGCCATACGGCTTATTGAAGAGGATCAGGCGGGCCATGTGGGGTGCTGCACTGGGGCGGCCATTAGCTGTTGCCGCTGCCGCCAAAGCGGGCGGCATCAGCAGCGGCGCGCCGTATCGCATTGGATTTATGAACTGTTTCCATATATTCCGCCTCTGGATCACTGTCATAAACCACGCCGCCGCCGGCCTGAATATAGAGCTTGGCATCCTTGACCACTGCCGTGCGCAGGGCGATGCAGATATCCATGTCGCCGCCGGCGCTGAAATAGCCGACACCGCCACCATAGACGCCGCGCTTTTCCGGCTCTAGTTCGTCGATGATTTCCATCGCTCGGACTTTTGGGGCTCCAGATACGGTACCGGCGGGCAGACCAGCCAGAAGGGCGCTGAGCGCGTCTTGACCCTCGGCCAACTCGCCCACCACGTTGCTGACGATGTGCATCACGTGGCTGTAGCGCTCGATGATGAATTCCTCGGTCGGGCGTACTGTGCCAATGCGGCAAACGCGGCCCGCATCGTTGCGGCCTAGATCCAGCAGCATCAAATGCTCGGCCAGTTCTTTGGTATCGCTCAGTAAATCGGCCTCATGCGCGCGGTCTTCCTCGGGGGTAGCGCCGCGGGGGCGGGTGCCTGCGATAGGCCGGACGGTTACCTCATCGCCAAACACGCGAACAAGTATTTCGGGGCTGGCGCCGATCACCTGAAAGCCGCCAAAATTAAAATAGAACATAAAGGGCGACGGGTTCGTTCGGCGTAGGCTGCGGTAGAGCGCGAAGGGTGGCTGGGTAAAGGGCTGCGTCCATCGCTGGCTGGGAACTACCTGGAAGATGTCGCCCGCGCGAATATAGTCGCGGGCTGTCTCGACGGCGGCTTTATAATCTTCGCGCGTGAAATTCGACACGGCCTCACCATCCTCGGTGGCTTGGCCGAGGCCGCGGCTTTGCGGTAGGGCGCGGTCCAGATCGCGCACTGCATCCATCACCCGCTCGGCCGCCTGCGCATAGGCGGCTCGCGCGGATTGGCCGGGCTCGTGCCATGCAGGCGCGACGACGATCACCTCGCCCTTTACGCCGTCCAGAACGGCGATGACAGACGGACGCAGCATCAGCGCGTCGGGCAGGCCTAGAGGGTCGGGATTGACGTTAGGCAGATGCTCGACCAACCGGATCATGTCATAGCCCAGATAGCCGAACAGGCCCGCGCTGGCGGCTGGCAGATCCTCGGGCAGGTCGATCCGGCTCTCTGCGATCAGCTGGCGCAGATTGGCCAGCGGATCGCCATCCTGCGCCTCCCATGCACCCGGATCGAACCGGGCAGCGCGGTTGATGCGGCTGGTGGTGCCGTGGCACTGCCAGATCAAATCAGGCTTCATTCCGATGATCGAATAGCGCCCGCGCACCTCGCCGCCCGTGACCGATTCAAGCATGAACGCATCAGTGGCCGCGCCCGCCAGCTTCATCATTAGCGATACGGGCGTATCTAGATCAGCGGCCAGCCGTGTATAGACCAGCTGGCTGGCGCCCGCGTCATAGCCAGCTGCGAAGGCATCGAATGAAGGGGTCAGATCCACGGGGTAGAGGTCCTATTGAAAGTTGGCGTGGACAGCGGCTATCGCTTGCTGGTCCAGCGTTATGCCTGCGCGGTTGCGGATATCCTCGGCCAGTGCGAGGTAGAGATCCTGCGCGATGTCATTGGCGGCGGAATCGCGCAGCGTGCCACGGATTTGCTCCAGCTCGTCCTCGTTCCCGCTTGGCACCGACGCGTTGTCAAGCCGCAGGATGTATAGGCGCGCGTCGCCGTTCAGCAGTGTGACGCTCCCGTCCTCCATCGCGAAGACGGCGGGGATAAAGCCGGGCGGTGTGCCCGCCTGAAAACCCTGACGCGTCAGGCCTTGCGCGGTATTGGCGGTCAGCCCTGCATCCTCGAAGCTGCCGCCATTTTCAAGTGTCTTGACCGCCTCTTGGGCCTGGGCGCGCAGCGCGCCCAGCAGCGCATCGCGAGCCCAGCCTGCGGCGACTGCGTCTTGCACTTCGTCCAGTGGTTGCACTGCGGGGGGCACGATCTCATCGAGGCGCATGGCGAATACGCCGCCGTCGCCCAATGCCTCAATCTCGGGGAAATCGCCCTCTTGCAGATCGACGGCGGCCTGGCGGAAGGCAGCGTAGCCTGCGACGCCCTCGCTCATACCGGGGCGCCAGTCTATCGTGGCGACCTGCATCTGCGTCTCATCTGCGAGGTTCTCAAGCGTGGCGCCGCCGGCCAGCAGATCGTTCGTACCCTCGACGGAGGCGTCGATCACGCGCGCTGCGCGCCCAACCGCCAGCTCGTCGCGCAGCTGCGGCTCGGCCTCCTCAAAGGGGGTGCTTTGCGCCCGCAGCACGGCGTTCACGCGAAAGAGGGCTGGGCCAAGGCCCGTCTCGAGCGGGCCGGTGACGTCGCCGGACGCGGCGCCGAAGACGGCATCGCCCGCAGCGTTCAGATCGCCGCGCTCCACATCGCCCAAGTCGACATCCTGCAAGGTCAGGCCGCGCGCGGCGACCAGATCGTCAAAGCTGGCCTCGCCTGCGTCCAATTGTGCGCGGGCGGCATTCGCCGCATCCTGATCGGGAAAGATCAGTCGCTCGACGAGGCGTCGCTCCGGCACGTTGAATTCAAGCGTCCGCTCGGCATAGGCGTCGCGCAGGGCAGTCTCGTCCACATCAACCTCGTCGATGATCATGTTGGGCGTGAGCCACGCATACGTGATGCGGAGGGTTTGCGGCACGGTGAAGGCGGCTTGATTGGCCTCGTAATAAGCCAGCAGATCGGCGTCGGTTGGCACGGGAAGGCCGCTGTTCAGCTGTCCCCGATCAAGGGCGGCATAGGTGATGTCCCGCTCTTCGGCGATGTAGTTTAGCAGGGCGTTGGTGTAGGCCTCTGGCGTGCTGACGCCTGCGATGACGGCACCTTGCACCAATGTGCTGGCGGTTTCGGTGCGGATATCCTCTTCGAACTCGGCCTCGCTGAGGCCCGCACGCTCCAGCGTGAAGCGGTATCCCTCGCGGTCAAAATCGCCGCCGACGCCCCGAAATCCGGGGATGGCCATGATCTGGTCCCGAAGTGTAATGTCGCCGACTGATATCCCCATGCGCGCGGTTTCATCCTCCAGCGCGGCCTGACTGATGAGGCGGCTCAGCACCCGCTGCGGCAGGCCCATCGCATCTGCCTCGACAAAGGAGACAGGCGTGCCGCGTTCGGCGGTGGCCGCATTCACCTCAGAGCGCAGTGCGCGGGAGTAGTCATTAACGTCCAGCACCGTGTCCCCGACCGCGCCGATGCGAGTGATCCCGCCGCCTAAGTTGGTCACGCCAAAGCCGCCAAGCCCAAGGATCAAAAGGCCCATGATGATCCACATTGCGGATTTCGAGATGCTGTTGGCTCGCATGTATGTGGCGCCTTTTTAGAGGGTTCGATAAATATCGGTCCGCATTTGTTTATGCGTTGGTGGCATCCGGGGCAAGGGGCCAGCCGGGCCCGTCCAGTGCGGCCAGCCGGTCGAACAGCGCGGCGATCCCGGCGCGGTCCACATTCGCGAAGGCAATGCGGAAATGCCGGCCGCCCGAACGATCATCGGTGGGCGTGAACATGGTTCCGGGCAGCGTCAACACGCCTGCATCCCTTACGAGCCGAGGCGCTAGCACATCCGAGCCCTCGGCAAAGGGATGTGCCAGATAAGCAAAATAGGCGCCCGCGCCCTTCAGTTGCCAGCCTTGTGCTGCCAGTTTTGGCATATTCTGGGCAATGGCGGCGCGGCGGTCCAGAATCTCGGCGCGCTCGCCTGCGAGCCATCGCGACAGATTTTGCATCCCCCAGAGTGCTCCGATCTGGCCCAGCTGATTGGGGCAGATGGTGACGCAATCGAGGTATTTCTCGGCCTCTGACAGCCGCTCAATCGATGCCGTCATTGCGCCGACGCGATGGCCGGTCAGGCGATAAGCCTTAGAAAACGAATAAAGTTGGATCAATGTGTCGGCCCAATCCGGATCTGTGAACAGATCATGCGGTGCGCCGGACCTAGCGTCGAAGTCGCGGTAAGTCTCGTCGATAATCAAGGCGATACCGCGCGTGCGGGCCAGATCGAAGAACACCCGCACCAAATCCGCCGGGTATTCGGCGCCACCCGGATTGTTGGGCGTGACCAGCACGATAGCACGAGTGCGCGGGGTGATGAGGCTTGCCGCGCGCTCCGGGTCGGGCAGCAGACTTGCCTCGCAGGGCAAGGGTATGGTGTGCACGCCGGTCATGTCGCACCACATCTTGTGATTGAAGTACCACGGCGTCGGCAGGATCACTTCGTCGCCTTCGTCACACAACGTAGCGAGCGCGGCGCAGAATGCCTGATTACATCCCGATGTGATCGCGACATTTTCTGGAGCGACAACGCCGTTATATGCCGCGCTCCACTGCATCGCCACTTCAGTGCGCAGCTCGTCCCGGCCCAGCACCGCGCCATATAAATGTGCGTCTGGCTGGTGCAGCGCAGCCTCGGCGATCACGCGGCGCAGCTCTTCGGGGGGCAGATCTACTGGGGCGGCCTGACTGACATTTATCAGTGGGCGATCTTCGGGGAAATGTACGCCGTCTAGCCAGCGGCGGGCGGCCATCACGGGTGGGGCGAAACTATGGGATGTGCGACTCATTTGGATGTCTTTCGTCATTTGCCGCGATAGGGCTGAACATATTGCAGGGCTAGATCCCAGGGAAAGAAGATCCACGTGTCTTGACTGACTTCGGTTACAAAAGTCTGAACGCGCGCCTTTGCCATCGGCTTGGCATAGACGGTGGCGATATGCGCCTTTGGCATATGGGCGCGGACCACGTCGAGGGTGCGGCCCGTGTCGACCAGATCGTCGATGACCAGCACGCCGGTGCCATCGCCGATCACGTCCATATCGGGTGATTTCACGATGTTGGCCGCGCCTTGGGTCTGGTGGTCGTAACTTTTGACGCTGATCGTATCGACGATGCGAATATCAAGTTCGCGCGCTACGATCATTGCGGGGGCCATGCCGCCGCGCGTGATGGCGACGACCGCGCGCCATGCGCCATTATCCGGCCCCTTGCCATCCAGCCGCCACGCAAGCGCCCGCGCATCGCGGTGCAGCTGGTCCCAGCTGACGTGAAAGCCTTTTTCGTGGGGCAGGGGTTCTTGCATGTCAGCTCCGTCAGATCAAATCGCGATGATTGGGGCACCCGGTCCCGGAATGGAAGGCTCGCCCCTGCCACATGCAGGTCTGGGCCAAATGCCGAGCCGGGGCGGACGCGTATCATATTCGGGCGAGGCGGTGCAGGGCGCGAGCATCATTGTAAAAAGAGCCTGACACTGGCAGTTCGCCGCGCCCGCCTTGGCCACGCTGAGGGCATAAAAATGGGCCACATCCATCTGCGGGCTCTTAGGTCGCGTCGATGTCGGGCGCGTCATGCGCTTTCATGCCGACGATGTGATAGCCCGCGTCGACATGCAGGTTCTCGCCTGTGGTGCCACTGCCCAAATCGCTAAGCAGATAAAGAGCGGCCTTGCCCACGTCGTCGATGGTGACGTTGCGGCGTAGGGGCGAGTTTAGCTCGTTCCATTTCAGGATATAGCGGAAATCGCCGATGCCACTGGCCGCCAGTGTCTTGATCGGGCCGGCGGATATGGCGTTGACGCGGATACCGTCGCGGCCCAGATCCTCGGCCAGATACTTCACCGACGCCTCCAGCGCTGCCTTGGCGACGCCCATGACATTGTAATGTGGCATCACCTGCTCGGCGCCGTAATAGGTAAGGGTCAGCATCGAGCCGCCCGGCCCCATCATCGTCTCGGCGCGCTTGGCCACGGCGGTAAAGCTGTAGCAACTTATATCCATTGTATTGAGAAAATTCTGGCGGCTGGTGTCGATATAACGCCCGCGCAACTCGCTCTTGTCGGAAAACCCGATGGCATGAACCAGAAAGTCAAGCTTGCCCCAGACCCGTTCAATCTCCACGAAGGCGGCATCGATCGAGGCCGGATCCGACACGTTGCAGTCGATCATCACCTCCGAACCCAGCGATTTCGCCAGTGGCTCGACCCGCTTCTTGAATGCATCGCCCATATAGCTAAAGGCCAGCTCTGCCCCCGCATCGGCGCAGGCTTTGGCGATACCCCATGCAATGGACTTGTCGTTGGCGAGGCCCATAATCAGCCCGCGCTTGCCCGCCATTAGATTGTTTGACATGTACCGATCCCGACCCAACTAAACGACTATACTGACGTCTAGGCGATTGGTCGGGGTGCATCAAGGGTTGCCGTGCAGCAAACGGGCGCTGGATCCGGTGCCGCTACTGGACGATAAGACATCCAAGCATGCATATTCGCGAAAGGGAACGACATGACCGACAGGATCGGAAAATTCGCTGGCGAAGATCCATTCCAGATTGCCCGGCGCTGGCTTGAAGAGGCGGAAGGGACTGAGCCGAACGATCCGAACGCCATCGCTCTGGCGACGGTCGACCCGGACGGTCTACCCAATATGCGGATGGTCCTGCTCAAGGAGGTCGCCGATGATGGTTTTGTCTTCTACACCAATTACGACAGTGCCAAGGGGCAGGAACTGGCGGCCAGCGGCAAGGCTGCCTTTGTCATGCATTGGAAGACGCTGCGCCGCCAGATCCGCGTGCGTGGTCCGGTCGCCCGGCAGGACGGGGCAGAGGCAGACGCCTACTACGCTTCCCGCGCGCTCAAGAGTCGGCTAGGCGCATGGGCCTCACGCCAATCACAACCACTGGCGGGCCGGGGCACGCTGATCGCTGAAGTTGCTAAGGTATCCGCGCGGCACGGGTTGAACCCGCCGCGCCCGCCGTTCTGGGGCGGCTTTAAGATCACACCAGTCGAAATCGAATTCTGGGCCGATGGAGATTTTCGTCTGCACGACAGATTCGTCTGGCGCAGGGCGGCTGAAGATGCCCCTTGGGATGTAACCCGGCTCAACCCCTGATTGCATCCTGCGCTTACCCGGACGCGGCTGGATCGGTTTCGATCTGGCCGATTCAATTCTCCACTAAACACCAGAATAGGCGTTCTTCTGCCAAAATAACGAATATTACGCAAAAATTTCATTTGAAATGCTGTTTTCATGCGCTTTTGGTGCATGTCTTCGTTATGGACGGATGAGGTGCGCACGTCTATAAAAGCGAGGTGTTTAAGATGTAGGTGTATCCCGGTATGGTAGAAACGACGCATGGCGCGCCTTCAGGAGCAGACGTTCCAGACGGCCAGCAGTTGGAGGACCAGCAAACCCGCCGCGTGCGTGGTTGCGTCAAATGGTTCGATCCGGTCCGGGGCTTTGGTTTCGTCCTTGGCGACGAGGGCGGTGATGACATTTTGCTCCACTCCAACGTGTTGCGTAATTTTGGTCAAAGTTCGATCGCCGATCATGCAGTCGTCATCTTGGACGTGCAAAGTACCGACAGGGGCCTGCAGGCAACCGCCGTCCATGACATTCTGCCGCCCGAGGACGTACCGCTACATGGGCTCGCCGATTTTGACGACATCGACCCCAGTGTCCTGAGTGCCGCGCCTCTGATGCCTGCGCGCATCAAGTGGTTTGACAAGGCCAAGGGATTCGGTTTTGCCAATACGTTTGGTGAAAATGGTGATGTTTTTCTGCATATCGAGGTGTTACGGCGCTCAGGCTTGGCTGATCTGCAACCGGGCGAAGCGCTGGCAATCCGCGTTATTGACGGCAAGCGAGGCCGTATGGCCTCGGAAGTCACTGGATGGGAAAGCGCCGCCAAATGAAGAACATGTTTATCGCTCTTGCCGTGGCATTTGCAGTGGTGGGCCCCGCTTATGCCGAGGATGCATGCCGCCCTGATCAGGTGCAGCTGCGCGGCGATTGGGGTCAGGCCCGCTTTACCGTCGAGCTTGCCGATGACGCCGCCGAGCGCGCCCAAGGTCTGATGCACCGCACGTCGATGCCACAAGCGGCCGGGATGCTGTTCGTCTATCCCGAAACGCGGACCGTGGGTTTTTGGATGAAGAACACCCTGATTCCGCTGGATATGATATTTCTCGATGCGACTGGCACGGTTGCGCGGGTTCATTCCAATGCGATTCCCGGTGATCTGACTCCCATCATGGGGGGGGGCGACATTAAGGCCGTTTTGGAAATCAACGGCGGGCTCGCGCAGCGCCTTGGCGTCGCGCCGGGCACGCAACTGCGGCATCCGGCCTTCGTAGCCGAGCGCGCCGCCTGGCAGTGCTGATCTGTCATTGCTGATCTTCTCGTACTGATTTGGTGGTACTGATCCGGCACCGCGCTGTATTTTGCATCTTAACGCTCTATTTGGGCTTTTCTTCGGATATGATTGTGCGTAAGGCATGTGTCATGGTTCGGGGTGTGGCGCAGTCTGGTAGCGCACCTGTTTTGGGTACAGGGGGTCGTAGGTTCGAATCCTGCCTCCCCGACCATATTCCCCTTCATATTTGACAAGCCCTATTGTGGCATGTGGCCCGCGAAATGCGGCTGCGTGTTCGCGCTTGCCTGTGGCATCGCTGCACCGGTGCGGGGGCCATGCAAAAATAAATTAAAGTGTGCTATTCTAACGACTGGGCCGCGTGCTGCCTTGGGATAAAGTTGAACCCATCTGTGAGCTACGAGCCCTAAATCTGCCGAAAACCAGTTGATTTGAATTTATCCTGCGGCGGCGTGCCGCCCCCCCAGCAGCTGTGGATATCCTGTGCGTGAATCGGCTGGCGCCTGTCCCGTCTGGCGATGGCGAAAAGGTCAACGCCTAACAGGTGAAGATTCGATAAATATCAGATTGACGACGTAGTCCCTAATGCGTCAGTTTGTGGGTACAGGGAATGGACGCACAAGATGTAGTGTATCTTCCTGGTGAAGGGACGTTCTCAGCAAGCGCCGGATTTTCGGTATTCACAGACGCGCCATTCAGATGAGCGCCGTGTAGCGACCTGCGTTTAACCCCTACTGAGCGGCACGGGTGCGGAACGGCGCGCCCCTGTAGTTAAGCATACACAAACGGCACCCTTAGGGGGCGAGAGGCAGTGACATGAAAATCGACCGGAAATTCACTAAGGCAGGCCAGGACGCGTATGCGGATCTGGAATTCGTCACGACCTCGTCCGAGATCCGCAATCCCAACGGGACGTCGGTGTTCAAGTTGGACAATATTGAGGTGCCAGCCGGGTGGAGCCAAGTCGCAAGCGACGTTATTGCACAGAAGTATTTTCGCAAGGCGGGCGTTCCCGCACGTCTCAAAAAGGTCAAGGAAAAGGGCGTACCCGAGTTCCTATGGCGCTCGGTCCCCGATGGCACAGACGTCGAGACCGGCGGCGAGATATCGGCGCGCCAAGTGTTCGACCGGCTCGCCGGCGCATGGGCCTATTGGGGCTGGAAGGGTGGCTATTTCACCACCGAATCCGACGCGCAGGCTTATTTTGACGAGATGCGCATCATGCTGGCCCGCCAGATGGGTGCGCCGAACAGTCCGCAATGGTTTAACACTGGCCTGCATTGGGCATACGGCATCGACGGCCCTGGCCAGGGCCATTACTACGTCGACTACCAGACTGGCGCGCTGACCAAATCGACCAGCGCGTATGAGCATCCCCAGCCGCATGCCTGCTTTATCCAGTCCGTTTCGGACGACCTGGTAGGCGAGGGCGGTATCATGGATCTGTGGGTCCGCGAAGCGCGGTTGTTCAAGTACGGTTCTGGCACAGGAACGAACTTCTCATCCTTGCGGGCATCGAACGAGCCGCTGTCGGGCGGTGGCAAGTCGTCTGGCCTTATGGGCTTTCTCAAGATTGGTGACCGTGCTGCTGGCGCGATCAAGTCGGGTGGCACCACACGCCGCGCAGCCAAGATGGTGATCTGCGACGCCGACCACCCCGATATCGAGGAATTCATCAACTGGAAGGTGAAGGAAGAGCAGAAGGTCGCCAGCATCGTCGCGGGCAGCAAAATGCACGAGCAGAAGCTGAACGAAATCTTTGCAGCGATCCGTGCGTGGGATGGAAGCATCGAGGATTCGGTCGACCCCAAGACGAACCTGCAGCTGAAAGATGCCATCCGCGGCGCCAAGAAATGCTCGATCCCCGAGACCTACGTCAAGCGCGTGCTGGACTATGCCAAGCAGGGCTATGAGAGCATCGAATTCCCGACCTACGACACAGATTGGGATTCTGAGGCCTATGCCTCCGTCTCTGGTCAGAACTCCAACAACTCGATCCGCGTCACCGATGCCTTTCTCAAGGCGGTCAAGGACGATGCCGATTGGGCGTTGATCAACCGGACAGATGGCAAAGTCGCCCGTACCATCAAAGCGCGCGATCTGTGGGAAGATGTCGGCCATGCCGCATGGGCCTGCGCCGATCCGGGCATCCAGTATCACGATACGGTCAATGCGTGGCACACGTGCCCCGAAGATGGCGAGATCCGCAGCTCGAACCCTTGCTCGGAATACATGTTCCTTGACGATACGGCCTGTAACCTCGCGTCTATGAACCTGCTCAAGTTCTATGACCACGGCCGTTTCGACGCCGAAGCCTATATGCACGCCTCGCGCCTTTGGACCGTGACGCTGGAAATCAGCGTAATGATGGCACAGTTTCCATCCAAAGAGATCGCGCAACGCAGCTTTAATTTCCGGACGCTGGGCCTTGGTTTTGCCAATATTGGCGGCCTGCTGATGAACATGGGTCTTGGCTATGACTCGGACGAGGGCCGCGCTCTTGGCGCTGCTCTCAGTGCGATCATGACCGGCGTTGCTTATGCCACCTCCGCCGAAATGGCGGGCGAGCTTGGCCCATTTGCGGGCTATGAGCGCAACCGCGAGCACATGCTGCGGGTCATGCGGAACCACCGCAACGCCGCTTATGGCAAGGTCGATGGTTATGAGGCACTAGCGGTCAAGCCTGTGCCACTTGATATCGTTAACTGCCCCGACAGCCGCTTGGTCGAGTTGGCCATGTCCACATGGGACGAGGCGCTGGAACTGGGCAAGACGCACGGCTATCGCAACGCACAATCCACAGTTATCGCGCCCACTGGCACGATCGGTCTGGTGATGGATTGCGATACGACCGGGATCGAGCCCGACTTTGCGCTGGTCAAGTTCAAGAAGCTGGCCGGTGGCGGCTACTTCAAGATCATCAATCAGTCGGTGCCTGCCGCCCTCGAAATGATGGGGTATGGCAGCGCGCAGATCGAAGAGATCATCAGCTATGCAGTCGGTCACGGCACCATTGGCAACGCGCCGGGTATCAACCACACGTCGCTGATCGGCCACGGCTTTGGCGAGACGGAGCTGGCCAAGGTGAACGGCGCGCTGGGGTCGGCCTTCGACATCCGCTTCGTCTTCAACCAGTGGACACTGGGGTCTGAGTTTTGCATGAATGTGCTGGGCATCGCGGAGGCCAAACTGAACGATCCGGCCTTCGATCTTCTGGCGCATTTGGGCTACTCCCGCGCGGATATTAACGCGGCGAATGACCATGTCTGCGGTACCATGACGCTGGAGGGCGCCCCGCATTTGAAGCAAGCGCATTACAGTGTCTTTGACTGCGCCAACCCCTGCGGCAAGACCGGCAAGCGCTACCTGAGCGTGAACAGCCACATTACCATGATGGCCGCCGCGCAGTCCTTTATCTCGGGCGCGATTTCCAAGACGATCAACATGGCCAACGACGCCACGATCGAAGACTGCCAGAAAGCGTATGAGCTCAGCTGGTCGTTGGGCGTCAAAGCCAATGCACTCTACCGTGACGGATCGAAGTTGAGCCAGCCGCTAGCATCGGCGCTGGTCGAGGATGACGATGAGGCGGCCGAGATCTTGGAAACGGGCAGCAACCACGACAAGGCCATCGTCCTGGCCGAAAAGGTCGTCGAGAAGATCATCATCAAGGAGATCAACAAGTCCCACCGCGATAAGCTGCCTCAGCGGCGCAAGGGCTATACCCAAAAGGCGAATGTTGGTGGTCACAAGGTTTACTTGCGCACCGGCGAATATCAGGATGGCCAGCTGGGCGAGATCTTCATCGACATGCATAAGGAAGGCGCTGGCTTTCGCGCGATGATGAATAACTTCGCCATCGCCGTCAGCGTCGGCCTGCAATACGGCGTCCCGCTGGAGGAGTTCGTCGACGCCTTCACCTTTACCAAGTTCGAGCCGGCCGGCATGGTGCAGGGCAATGATAGCATCAAGAACGCAACGTCGATCCTCGACTACATCTTCCGTGAACTGGCAGTGTCATATCTCGACCGAACTGATTTGGCACATGTCAAACCGTCTGGTCAAAGTTTTGACGATCTTGGCCGGGGCGAAGAGGAAGGTGTGAGCAACATCAGCGAGATGAGCGACGCAGCCGCCTCCAAATCGCTGGCAGTGCTCAAGCAGATCAGCTCCACCGGGTATCTGCGCAAGCGTATGCCGCAGGAACTCTATGTGCTGAATGGTGGCCAGGCCTTTGCTGTGCCCAGTGCAGCCACCGATCCGGCAGCCGTACTACAGGCACTGGTGCCCGAGACGGCAGGCGCGGCCACAATGGTGACCACTGCGAGCGCGACGAACTCAAGCACGATGACCTCTGGTGCGATGCCGATAACGGCGCGGACCAAGGCCAAGATGCAAGGCTACGAGGGTGAGGCCTGCGGCGATTGCGGTAACTACACGCTGGTCCGCAACGGCACCTGCATGAAGTGCAACACTTGCGGCGGGACGTCGGGCTGTAGCTGAACGAAATGAGGGTGCTGTCCATCCGGGCATAGTTTGTCCCGTTTTGGGCAAAGGGTGTCCCATCTGCGGACAAAGACTGTCCGGAAGGGATGAAGGGCCAGCCTTGATCTGACGCCACACTGAGTAGGTCGATTCTGGACGGAGAACAACGAGACCCAGAGCAGGTGCGCTTGCTTTGGGCAGGCCACAGTCATAAAATAAAACGAGCGGTGAACCAACTGAGCCTGTCCCAAAGAAACTACGGGGTGCCCTTGTGGCACTCCTTTTTTTGGAGCTGATCGCCTACTATACGAAGCATTATCCAGGTTCTTTATGGGGTATCTGCGTCCGTCGTCAGGGTTTTTGGCACCAATGGCAGCTTAAATTAAGAGAGAGTTCGGCTCACCTGATTGGTTGCATTATGCGGCGCGCTGTCTGTGATGCAAGCGGCGCGCTTCTGGTGTCTTTCGTTTGATCCTTTCTCGGTGTTGTAGAATGGCTTTGTCGCGGCCAGAGGAGACGTCGGCGGGTCTGACGTTGCTCAGGCTCTCGTGGTAACCTTGGTGGTTGTAATTACGGACGAAGGCTTCGATCTGGGATTCAAAATCACCCGGCAGGAAGTAATTTTCCAACAGGATTGGACCTGTCGCTGTTTGGTGCCGCTCCTTTGACAGCATATTATGCAACAAAGGGGATGAACTATGGGACGAACACAGACGGGCGAATTCCGTAAGGATGCGGTGCGCATGCACTGACGAGCGGGCTTACGCGCAAGCACGTGGCGGATGATCTTGGTGTTGGCATGTCGGCGCTGAACAAATGGATCACAGCGCATCGAGATACGGATGTGGTGTCGAGAGAGGAATTAGGTCTCGCCCAAGGGAATGACCGGCTTTGACGCGAGAACCGCATTCTCAAGGAGGAGAGGGACATCCTAAAAAACGCAACGCAGTTCTTCGCGAGCCAAAAGCTGTGAGGTTTAGGTTTGTCAAAGAACACCAGGATGCGTTTCAACATTGCGCCAAACCTGCTGGACCGAAATTTCTCAGCTGACAAGCCAAACCAGAAATGGGCAGGTAATCCCCCCCCCCAAAAAAAGTAAGGGGCTGCGGAAATAGAATTTTCTCGGCAGTATGCACGAGGATATTTCAATTGAAGATGACGAGATATAGCGAACCCCAGATCCTTGCGATCTTGCGCCAGGCCGAAGGCGGCGTGCCGGTAGCCGAGCTTTGCCGTGAGCATGGCATGAGCAACGCGTCATTCTACAAATGGCGCGCCAAATATGAGGGCATGGATTCGTCTATGACTGCCCAGACCAAGGCGCTCGAGGATGAGAACCGGCAGCTGAAGAAGATGTTTGCCGAGCTC
>Ga0307966_1000227_pt1 | contig 46650 bp, 48 predicted proteins | sample OrgLakmetagen646_FD_203141 | JGI IMG/M metagenome (GOLD analysis project Ga0307966, IMG submission 203141) | Saline water microbial communities from Organic Lake, Antarctica - #646 | ecosystem: Environmental > Aquatic > Non-marine Saline and Alkaline > Saline | place: Antarctica: Organic Lake... | reverse complement strand
GCAATCAACAAGTTGAGTAATTTTTATTGAAATATAAAGAGAAAATAAAAATAGCAAAATTTCTAAAATAAAAATAGTAAAATTCTAAAAATAAATTATAAAAAACTAACAAAAAAAACAAATATTTAAAAAACTAACAAAAAACTAAATCAAAAAAATCAAAAAAATCAAATATTTAAAAAACTAACAAAAAACTAAATCAAAAAAATCAAATATTTAAAAAACTAACAAAAAACTAAATCAAAAAAATCAAATATTTAAAAAACTAACAAAAAACTAAAACAAAAAACTAAAACAAAAAAATCAAATATTTAAAAAACTAACAAAAAACTAAATCAAAAAAATCAAATATTTAAAAAACTAACAAAAAACTAAATCAAAAAAACATCGGAATCTCAGTTGTAATGTTGTCACGTAATTGGTTTGTAAAATAATTCTTATTTGGAGACAAATATAAAATTGATTTTAAATATAGTTTACATACATAAACACATGAGTCATTATTCAGATCTTTCTATTGGTTTAACCAAACAATTGGAAAAAAATGAAAAAAAACAAAACGGTATATATTTTACACCACCTGAGACCATTCGTAAAAATATGGAATACTTGAAACCATATATGGATAACGTAAAAGAAATATTAGAACCTTCGTGCGGTTCGTGTGAATATATTTCAGCCATTAAACAAAAGTATGATGTAAATATTACAGGAATAGAGTATAATAATACTATTTATGAGTCTATAAAACATTTACATCCGAATCTCATACATGATGATTTCATAACTCATCGTTTCGACAAAACATTTGATTTAATTATTGGAAATCCGCCTTATTTTGTGATGAAAAAAAACGATGTAGACAAAGAATATCATAAGTATTTTGACGGAAGACCAAACATATTCTTATTATTCCTTATTAAATCTTTAAAATTATTAAGTAAAGATGGTATTCTCAGTTTTGTTTTACCAAAGAGTTTTTTGAATTGTATTTATTATGATAAAACCCGTAAATATATTATTGAACATTTTCATATATTAACTATTATGGATTGTAACGATAAATATATAGAAACCCAACAAGACACCATTCTTATCCTCCTACAAAATAAACCATTGCCTAGCACCAATTTTTATATGGCGATTTCTAACTTTACTTTATTTGGAACAGAGACAAATATCAAAACACTTCAAGTGCTATACGAACAATCCGCTACGCTTGATACATTGGGATTTGATGTACACGTCGGAACAATCGTTTGGAATCAATGTAAACAAGAACTCAGCGACGATGATACTAAAACACGATTAATCTATAGTTCCGATATTGTAAACAATGAACTATCCAAGAAAACGTATAAAAATAAAGACAAAAAAAATTATATTGAGCGTGATGGATTGTCTGAACCATTATTAGTTATAAACCGTGGTTACGGGAAGGGCAAATATACTTTCAATTATTGTATTGTTCAACATAGTTCGTATTTGATTGAAAATCATTTGATTTGTATTAAACCCAGAGAACCTATGGATAATCTTATGGAACATTATGACGCTATTGTACGTTCATTTCAACATAAAAAAACACAAGAATTTATTGATATATATTTTGGCAACAACGCTATAAATACAATTGAACTATGTAAAATCCTACCCATTTACATTTAATACACGACTTTATGTTTATCTAACACGAGACAAATATCTTTCTTTAGTCTTGGTGCCGGAATTTGATGAACTTCACAAAGTTGTTTTAATTCTTCTAGTGTAGGTATTTTTCTCTTTATTTGAAACGCCGGAAACTGAAGTCCACAACCATTTTTAAAACGGAGTTTTATTTCTAGCTTAGAACCAATGTCTGTAACATAAATATAATTCGTATTTTCTTTTTTCTCTAAGCATACGATTTTATATATGGATTCGTCTATAGTATCGTAATGAAATTTATTTTCTTTATAACACATATATACCTTATTTGTTTGCCCTTCTAACAAATATTCCGACAACTTATTCATATCTATATGCGTCATTTGTATGAAAAGCCGGATGGCTTCTTTGTCTATGGACTGACAATATTTCTTGAAACTACTATTTGTATCGTATTTTTCTTTGAACTTATTCATACATTCGACCTTATTGTTGTGAATGGTGTTCAAATATTTGTCTCGGTTGGGCATATCTAATTTACCATAGTTTGCGATTTGAATTAAATAATTATCGTAAAACCAAGGTTCAAACGCCATATTCAAATATTGACTTGGTTTCATAGGAGAGACAAATTGGGGCAAATCATTTACAACATCCGAATTGTATTTAAACTCTATGTGGAATGCTCGATCATCTATACAAAGTTTAAAATCATAATGATGCCCCCTTCCGGCCTTGTGTATACATTCGATCTTTTTATAATGAATGATATGGTGCTTATCACATAGACCTTTTATATAAAATTGTACTTGTTGTCTCAGTTGTTTCCAACGGCGCGAATAAATATAATAAGATTCATCTATGGAATTGTTTATGATAGCACCAATGATATATTCTCTTGTTTTGTTATATGTATCATTTTCTTTTTTGATAGATTTATCGAAATAATGAATAGACTTATAGGTGATAAACATATTTTCATATGGAATAGACCTTAGGGAGACCAATGTATTCCTGTATTGTCTCAGTTTTTGATTGAATATATTCATTTGAATAATGATAGGATGTATTTATATTTCAATTTTCAGCATTTACTTCTCAAATAAGAATTATTTTACACCATTACGATTCACATAGATATATCCCTTTATGGAAATTATATCAACAACGTCCGAGCGACAATATCTACAATGATATAGAAAGGAACTATGGTCGATGTTTAAGCGACTTAACACCAATAATCCAACGTATCGGGTCCGGTAAAACTAGACACATTAAATCATAAGAACATTGGTATGATTCATTTATCCTGAACTACAAAATAATATTTATATATATATAATGAAGACGAATAAATATAAAAAAAATACTAAGCGTTTAAGTAAGGAACCGCATAAAAAAACAAGATATTTACGAAAAAAAAATACTAAGCGTATAAGTAAGAAACCGCATAAAAAAACAAGATATAACAAATTCACAAAAAAATATAAGGGCGGTAATGCTACTGCTAAAAGAAGATTGTCATTCGGCGAGACACAGGCGAACAGTCAATCCCCGTTACCCGACGCGAAACGTCAAGTAACGGTCTTTAAGTATAATACCTTCGAGTATTTACTTGAGCTTGAAGGAACTTTTAACATTAATATAATTTCTAATTTAGAAGGTCGCTATAATAATTTAGAGGATCAATTGTTGGGACAAGAAATAAAATATTATGGAAAAATAGAGTCATACAACGATATACTAAAGGGTCGGATCCATGAATTTATGAAGGGTAATTCTATGAATGAGGATGATTCTATTCAGTTATATTATACAAAATTGAAAATTCATCAAAATGAAAAATATAATGAACAATTCGAGAGAACACAGGATCATTTAGAAGCTTGCAAAGCCGCAGCGGCGATTTCCAAACTAGGAGGTCTTGGAGATCCTTATGATAGTGAAGAATACCAAACACAAATGGATAATTTTTATAAAATAGAAATGATTATTGAATTATTAAAAATAACAATAAAACTCTACAGAGTATTTATTAAATATTTTTTCTTTAAAAATAAAGAAAAAAGCAACATTCAATTATATTTGAATAGAATCACGGATGCCACTTCAGAAAATGAAAAACAACGGTTAATTCGTAAAGTATTAACTATTTCATTAGATTTTTTTTCGTTAAATGACCCTTATGATGAAAGTAGTTATCCGAATGAAAAAGATGAAATATATCTGGGAACTAACATTTACACTTACAATACAAAATTACCTTCTATAGAGAACTATATAAATTATTTATCAGCGAACATCTTAAAACTTTTAGGATTAGAAAATTTAAATATATTGACGGATATGATATATTATAGTATGGATCCTACTAATAACAATAACTTTATTAGTGTCCTTTATGATGAATTAGTAGCTGGAATAAGCTTACCCTTAAGATTATAACTTATCTGATGTCCTTTAATTAGAACTTAATTTAGTTACCTTATTAATATATTTTGTAAATATAATGACGAATATGATAGATCATAGTATGAATCCTGTTGATTTTTTATTAACGGAACTCCTTCATGATGGCTTTTTTTCGTTAAGAAAATTAGGGGACCCTCTATTATCAACCGTTGTAGATACATTAATACAAGGTTGCCCCACAACCGGCTACGTACCTTCGGAATATTATCCGCAAAATAAACTAATATCGGAAGACCAAATGGTCGGAAAGATGTTTAATGTTACAAAGAAAAGAATACAACTCCAATACATAACACACGCAACGTTAATAATTCCAAAAAATAAAACGCCAGGAGGACAACTTTCTACTTTATTATGGACTCCAAGCTCGGCAACTACTCATATAAGTGCAAGTGGTTACGACGCTATTTTCGTAGCTCCTACTACTACAGGTGTAAAAGATATATATATAGTATGCGATAGTGTTTCTGATGTTATAGGTAGACTCTTCAATGGTAATTCTTGTCCAGAACGCTTCAGAGTGCATATTATGATAAGCAGTGCTACAATTTCGGATCCGGGGTCCGCGGGCACATTAGGATCCACCGAAAGCTTTCAAAAGCCAGTAGCAAACCCAAATTTTTCAAAATTTGTACATACATTTAAAGAAGCTATAAATTTCAATAGATGTAGTCCTTTTAGTATATTAAATTTCGGTACATCCTATGATAATAATAATGTAACAGCCGGACCCAAAGCACAATATCCAAATATGGATTCTGCCAAGACGATTACTTGGATTGATAGAGATCAATACAAGTTATTCGACTACCCGGATGACAGCACCTTTAACCCAGCTTCTCACGCAAACAAAAACGCGGTTAAGCATTTAATGAATACGGCTACTCGTTGTAATGTAGTAGGTAAGCCTACTGATTGTATTAGTACACATAAATGGAATCATAATCCCAGTCATGCATCGACCACTACAAAAGAACATGCTATAAGAGCTGCTCAGATAAAAAGGATAGGAGATCATCATCAAATTGCTTTTTGTGAATGGCTAATTAAAGCTAATAATTTTTCTAATTCGAGTCAAGAAATATTTACTCCTATCAACACGGCGGGTCCCCTGGTGGGGTGGTTTAACCAAATACAATACAATACTAGTGGGGCGGCGACAAAAGAGGGAAAATTTTTTGATTACAATCCGCCCCCAACCACAACCACACCACCCCTCGGTTTTCAAAATCCTACAGTCGATAATACTTGGTTTTTCACAGGAGATTGGCCCGCAATGTGTTTTGCTTCATATATGGGGGTTAACGCACTTTTTAAAGGAAATTCAGGGATTTTTACATCCAAAGTCGTTTCTCCCGTAGGTGTTTGACGTCTCTCAGTGACATGCAACCCCAGTATAACAACGATTTCTTTTTTGTAATAATTTTATACTGGTTTCATCATGTTGTATTTTTTAACTTCATCATAAAAGTCTTTATTTTGGAATTAAAAAGGATAATTTATTATACAAATGCGATAGAAGGATATTTTAATGTATTGAAATCACAATGGATTAAGTTGAAGGTTCAAAGGTGTAATATTTTACTACTGTTTCTTGTTGCCATCTATATTATTTATCTTTATCGCGTGAAATATTTTTTTCCACCGCTTCATAGAAGACTTTTCCTTATCTAATAATTTATTCCAAATGCTTGGGTTAGTCATTACTATCCAGCCTGTTTGAGAACCTAATCCTCCATATTGGTTAATCTCTTCGTCTACATAAATAGATACATATTTTTTCAACCATTGTGGTTTGTTATTTTTATTGATACTCATGTTAATAATTTCAATTGCTTCATTTCGGGTAGGTCCTTCGAAGTTGGAATAATAATCAAGCATCTTTCTCTTAATTTTTATTATTTTTAAATTTCAATTTTTATAAAGTGTTAATGAAATACATTTAAATATATAATTTTTATTTATATTAGTATGACTTTACAAATCCACAACAAACAAGTGATTGATTTTTACAAACAAAATAAGCATATTTCATTTGAAGAGGTCAATATATTTATGGTGGATATGCTACAAAAAATGATGCAAAACGACTCTTTGTCGCCGAATCTTATGAATGAGATGAATAAGACATTACTTTGTCTCCAAACTAAAATGGAGTCAATGACCAATGATATGTCTAAATTACAACAAGAATCACAAAATCAGGTGATAATGAAAATGATGGAAATGAAGGATATTTATATAGATCAATTGAAATACGCGCTGACCAACAATGTCTCTGAAAAAATTCAACCGATTTTAAAGGAACATACAACTATGTTTATAGACAAGACCCATCTTTTATGGAATGATATGATGCCCAAAAATCAGGAACAACTGAAAGATTCTCTACAACGTTTTGAGGAATCGATTATGAAAGAAAAATATAATCCACAAGAAATCACCTCTTTCATTGAAAAGTTGGAGACAAAATTCAATCAATCGGTGATTGACACCAACGAAAAATTACTTCGTAGCGAACACAAACTAGAAAGTGGTTTCAAAGAAATCTGTGATATAACGTCCACCAACCAGCAAAATATGTCTCTTATTTTAAATAAACTAGAAAATTCATCGTCCAAAGGCAAACTATCCGAAAATATTTTGTTTCATATTTTACAATCGCTTTATCCAAGCGCCTCGATCGAAAGCGTTGGAACTCAAAAAGAAACCGGTGATGTTATGCTGAATCGTCGAGACAAAACAACCATTATGATTGAAAATAAGAATTACAATGTCAATGTCCCACAAATAGAAGTTCAAAAGTTTATTCGTGATTGCGAAACTCAAAATTGTTCTGGGTTGTTTTTGTCACAAAATGGCGGAATTTGTAACAAGGATAACTTTGAAATTAATATTCACGATGGACATATTTTGTTATATATTCACAGCGCAAATTATGACAAAGACGTCATCAAAGTCGCCATTGACATCATCGATCATTTCAAAATGAATTTGGATAAAATAAATGACAAAGTAGATGTCAATACAATCAAGAAAGATGTACTTGATAATATTCATAAAGAATATACCCATTATCGTATTCAAAAAGATACTTTACAAAAAATGATCAAAGATACCCAAGGCAAGTTGTTGAAGCAAGTGGATGAGTTAAAAATGCCAGACTTGGAAAATTATTTGTCCATGTATTACTCATTTTCAGTTGGAAAGTTTGTATGTCCTTATTGTGAATTCATTAGCGAAAAGAAGGCCGGATTATCGGCACATGAACGCGGATGTAAGAAAAAGAAGGAAATGACGGAATCATAATACGCTTTTTTATGGTTGGAGTTGACATTTTTCTAAAAAAATATTTTACAAAATAAATTTATAGGTCATCTCTCTCCTCACTTTTTGAACCTCATTTTTTGAACCTCACTTTTTTTTATCATGTCACTTTTTATAGAGTAAAACAACATACCAACCCATAATAAGTAATCGTTCGATGAGCGATTTTCTGTCACTCGTTTTTTTATTTATTTAATTATAAAAATAAATAAAAATAACACCATACAAGGTAATCTCTTATTACACCTATAAAAAAATATGGTAACAACTGAAAACCAACATTTTTTAGTGAGTTACTCATTTTAACCAACATTTTTTGTTTGTAATTTTGAGTGAGTAAAGCTTTCTTAGTATATTTCATAAATATGACGACAATCACACACATACAAGAATGATCACTATAATGTATATTGGGGATTATTTTCGAGTTTCGACGACCTTGTTTTAAATTGGGTTTATGACGTGTACAACAATGACATTTTTATACAAGTTAAGATATAAGATAATTCTTCTTTTGTGAAATTGATTGAACTCTATGTCGGTCACAATACGCATTCAAATCTTCGTGTGTATGTTCAATCGACGTACAAATATGTTTCATAATATATATTATTTTGTTTTCTCCCTTGATATAAAGTCATGTATACACAACAAAGGAATTATATTATCTTTTTTGTTTTACTTTTCTGTTTAGGTTTACGTTTCTTTGAACGTTTTGCGGAACCACCCACCGGAAAAATACCTAGACCTTCTACACCTGTTGGAGAACTATTTCTCGCTTCTTTTGATAGAGATGCATTTTGTTTCCTTGGTCCCGTTTGCATGACTATTGATACTTTTTCTTCTGATAATGGTGCGTTGACTTCTGATAATGTTTCTTCGTCTCCCGATACTGTTGCGTTGACTTCTGATTTTGTTTTTCCGACTCCTGATTTTGTATCGTACGAAAATAACTTTTGAAAATAAGAGGAAAACCGCATAATTTCATCTGTTTCAACGTCTTCCAACGTTTGACCTATTTGTTTTATGATTTGAGGTTGAAGTATTAAATCAATCACTAATTTATCATAACGCATAACAATACGATCCAAAACCAAACTAGGGATTTTTACATTAGATGAATGGGTTGATGGATAAGAATCGTCCAATGTATACGCATAATATAATAACATCGCTTCATATATAGGGACATTATGATAGTTTTTATATTTGTTTTCTAATTTTTGACTCTTTCTTTTTCCACCTCCGGATATTTTCTTTCCTTTTAAACTAACCCCTTTTTTCCCAGGTTGCCAAGTTGAAGTTTTTAATTTATTTTCTTTTTGTAACTTATTCATCTTTAAATCAGTACTATCTACTGGTATAATTTGACTTTTACCTTTTTCTTTGGCGTTTGTATTAAACAACTTAAAAAAATCATGATATAGGCTACTTTCTACATTTAAATTAATATAGTTTGGTTCAGGACTTTTCGTTAGATAATTTTGATATCCGATATAAATATTATCTAATTCATTAATTTGTGTGTCATATAATGCTTTGTCCTCAACATTGTTGCCTAAAGATTCATACTTAATAGTATCCAGTTTTATTATTTTATTATACGTAATTTCCCGGTATTGATTAAATAAATCAGCGTATTTTGAATATGCAGACTTTTTTTCTTCTGGTGCTTTTGTTGGATTGATTTTGTTAATGAGAGTAATCATAGAATTAGTCGAGTAACCTGATCTTGAAGGCCATCGAGTGGAAACAAACATAATCATAATGTTTCTCACATATTTTGCGTGTTGAGCCTCGAGGCGTCCAATAAAATAGTTGTATATATCGGATAATTTGTATAGCATATATGTTAATTCATTTTTTATACTTTTTTTTCTACTTTTAAACATAAAGGTATGTTTTTCTTGCGGTGTCAATTGTATGGGGTTATATATATACAAATTCATATTTCCAGTTTTCACATTTTGTCGTGTTCCTGTACATATACTACCCAATCCTAACAAAATATTTAAAATATATACTCCCAAATCGGTGGTAATCATGGAGCATTTATTTTTTTCTTTATTTTTGTCAGCCGCATCAGGAAAATCTCTAATCTTTTCGTGTACAAACGCTAAATACATAAATACTTGGGCAACATCACCCAATTCTTTCATAAATATATATTTTTTTATTTCATCAACATTTGGTGGAGTTTTCGTTTTTTCTTTATTTATTTTTGTATTTTTATAGTTATTCCCTTTTGTATATACATTTCTTTGAGATGGTTGACGAATATTTATATTTTGAATATTTACACTAAGACCATCGTTTTGGTTGACAAACACGTCTGCCTTTTCTGCATCTGTGCGTATTGTTTGCCAGTCATTTACTCCGATTACATCTAGACCTATTTTATTCATAAATTCAGGGTGTATATGAATAGTCGGATTATATACACAAACTTTAACATGTTGATTATGATCACAAATTCCAGCCGGTTTACCAGCAGGGTCAAGACTGGAGGCGGATGTGATATATTTTGTATGAGGTGTATCAAATAACTTATGGCTCGAAAATCCACTTTCTGAAAAAATCTCTATATAATTGAAATGTGCTTCTTGATTATCAAATTGTAAGTAAGAAGAGCCTAAAGAATTTTTTGGCAAATTTTTCATTTCTATGATATTATTTCTAAATCTTGTATATAATTTATGATATTCATCTTTAAAAAAACTCTGTGATTCGACGACACTAAACGTTTTTAACGTGGCGTTTGATGGAAGAACCCCATTATTATATAACCATGTGGGATGCGAGTCATAATCTTTGATCGCGTCACATATGGTTCTTTCTTGTAATAGTTTTAAACGTTCGTCGGGTGGATAATTCAAGTTGGTTTCATATAATTCTGATGGTGAAGTACCTGAATAATCTATCTCAATACTACCCGAATCATTTATAGTCTTAAAAATAAAATACGGTGTAACTGCTGTAGCTGTAGAGCTATTCACATTCATATATATATATGAAGATAAAACTGGTTATAATTAGCCTATTCCGTCATCCAACCATATAGGATGATTTATTTTCAGATCCCCAATTAATATTTCTTTTATGAAGTGAGTTCTAGGTACACAATCGCATAACTACCATACTACATTTATTTGTTTCCATCTTCCACCAAAAAGTTATCTGCTTTAATTCTTCCATCTCTCTCCTCATTTTTTGAACCTCACTTTTTTTATCATGTTATTTTTTTTTATAGAGTAAGACAACCCATAATAAGTAATCCTTCATTATATGATTTTTATTTATACAAGGTAATCTCTTATTACAAACAACATAAAATCAACATTTTTAGTGAGTAAAGATAATTCATACATGCCACTATTTAACCGTCCAGAAATTATATACTTTCTTAGTATATTTCATAAATATGTCGGCACATATGATGGCATTCACAAATACAAGAATGACTTGTACAACAATGACATTTTTGTACAAGTCAACCTATAAGATAATTCTTCTTTTGTGAAATTGATTGAACTCTATGTCGGTCGCATTTTCTTCCCAATACGCATTCAAATCTTCGTGTGTATGTTCGGGATATCCAAACATATAAATGTCGTCGCATAAATCAGTGAGGTCTATCGTTCATACTATATTTCAATTTTTACTTATTCCAATAAAGGATTATATAGCATATATATAATGAATAGTTTTAATATAGTATCCGAAAAAGTAGATAATACACTGAAAGAAGAATTTAATCGTTTCAATGAAGATATAATATTTACCACCTTAGTACCTAGTCCATCCTTTAGAAAAAAATTATTGTCATTTCAAACAAACGTACACAATGAGTGTGAATGGATACACTTTTTTCAAGAGAATTCAAACACATTATGGCTGTTACATAAGAAAAAAATATTGGGAGCGATATATATAGTATATCACGGAATCAAAACTATAAATCGTATAGACTATCCTATATTTTATATTAGTAATCGTTGTACGTTTGATAAAAGCGGACATCCTAATTTTACGTCCGGACGATTATTATGGATATATGCATTGAGACATATATATAGACTTTCTTATGGACAACGTTTTATAGCATGGAACCATAGCACATCAAGCGCCAAACTATATCATTCGAAAATGAATATGAAATCTTATGATAAACTTTTTCCAAGGATAACAAAAAAAGACTTCATGACTTTGACCGACGTGATCGAAGAAAAAAACAATGTACGCGAAGAATATTTGGACGATGGACTTTATTTGTTTTATCGTGCGTTACCTATGGATTACAACGATTTATATGATAGTTTTCAGAGAAACATTCAAGTATCGCAACAAGATTTTTCCAGTCAAAGCAATAACCAAACACGAAAAAAAAGAAAATAACTGGTTATAATGAGTCTACTCCATCAACTATATCAGATTATTATTGTATCTTTATTTCGCAGCCACAATCATTTATGCGACTACTTCAATTATCTTTAGCGGAGGTAAGTCAAACAAGGAGACATTTAGAATTGATGAGTCAAAGATGATATAGATCGTTATACTCTACATCAATAAGGTTCGCACAATCATAAAGGATCCATTCATTTGTATATAAAGTACCCGAACAAACACTTCTTTCATTTTAGAATATTCATATACAATACACCACAAAGACTACGTTCCAACGTGTATATGAAACATTATGGGCGTTATATGGTGAACAATATTCAAGAATCCCAAAATATAGACGACCCAATGGAATATAATAATTGTTTGTCGATGATTGACCAAATCGGGCATTGTTTGGACCAAATCCTTACACCAAATATTCAACATTATTTTTCTGGTAAGAGACGAAGCAAAACACGAAGTAAATCACGAAGTAAATCACAAAAAAGGAAATAATCAAACGTATGTCTTGGTATAAGGTCGCTTGTCTCCGCAATAACGACCGAGTATTCTTCCGTTATGAAATGTATTATTACCACTATGATTTCGAACGCTATGAAACAACATGGAACTTAACATTAATCCTTTGAACAAACACGAATACAATTAATTAAAATTAAATAATGTATTATGATGCATATGGGGCAATATATTCATAAGGTTGAATATATTGTTTCAATCGTTTGATTTGGATTAGCTTGTATGTTGTAGACCACGTGATAAATCATGGGAACTCATACATAACCTTTTTGCTTTTCCAAAAAAAATATTTTACAAAATAATTTTATAGGCCATCTCTCACTTTTTGAGCCTCACTTTTCTAAACCTGACTTTATTATGTCGTTTTTTTATAGACTAATACAACCCATAATAAGTAAGCATTCGTTATATGATTTTCATTTACTCGTTTATTTATTTTATTTAATTATAAAAAAATAAAATAACACCATACAAGGTAATCCATTATTACAACTATAAATAATTGTGGTAACAATTGAAAACCAACATTTTAGCGAGTTACTCGTTTTTACAAACAAAAAATGTTTGTTATTTTGAGTGAGTAAACTTATTAAAGATAATTCATACATACTATACATGAGCTATTCATGTGAAAAATGCAACTATCAAACCAACCGTCCAGAAAATTATAAAAGACATATACTTTCTTTGAAACATAACAAAATCGACGACCAAGAGGCAACGTGCGCTTATTGTAAAAAAACATTCAAACATACACAGTCTATGTATCGACACATCAAATATACCTGTAAAAAAAACAAGGACGAAGATTTGAAAGAACTGGTGCGACTGATGAATCTACAATTAGAACAACAGCGAAATCAAATGTTGATGAAAGACCGCGAAATAGAATACCAAAAACAACAAAACGAAAATTACCAAAAACATATTGATAAGTTGATGGATAAATTACAAGTCAATCACATAACCAATAATACAACCAATATAAATATTCTTTCGTATAGAGACACCGATTTGTCTCACTTGACCAACAAAGATTACATAGGGGCCATTAAGAAGGTTACCTATTGTGTAAAGGATATGATTGAAAAAATCCATTTTAATCCACTGAAACCTGAAAATATGAATATTTATATTTCTAACATGAAAGATAAATATTTGATGGTGTATGAAGAAGGCAACTGGAATATCAAACATAAACTCTCTGAAATCGATAATTTATATGAAAGTAAAGAAATTTTATTGGAAGACTGGTTAGACCAATACGGCACTCCAGAATTGAGACAAAAGTACGACAAATATTTATCCAATAAAGAAAGCGATGAGATTATGAATAACATCAAAGATGAAATAAAAATGATGCTTTATAACAAGCGTTCGTAATTTGGGTTTTCTTTCAACCATACACCTTTGAACAGATATATTTTATTTAATAATTGTTCTATAAGAGAAAATCAATATATTGAAGGAAATCATAAATGAAAAAATGATTAAACAAAAAATTGATTTCAAATAATGCATATCATGACCGAAGAAATGGATATATCAAAAATGAGTAAATTAGAATTATTGGAAAAGTGTAAAGAATTTGGCATTACAAAATGTAGTTCAAAAAATAAATCACAATTAATAGAACTTATTCATTCCAAATGCATTTTACAAGATGTTATTGGTGAAGAATCTATTCATTTAAACACTAATAATGAAACAACTGACAAATGCTCAAAACTAAAAATGATTGATTTATTTGCTGGAACAGGAGCATTTACGTTAGCATTTCAATTAACAAATGCTGTAAATGTAGTATTTGGAAATGATATGGTAGAACATTCTAAAAATATTTATGATAACAATTTTAATCATAAACTTACTCTTAAAGATTTAAATGAAGTTAAAAATGAAGATATACCATCGCATGATATATTGACCGGTGGATTTCCGTGTCAACCATTTAGTATTGCTGGTCTTCAAGAAGGGTTTAAAGATGAACGCTCAAATGTTTTCTGGAAAATTTTATCCATAATTAACACTCACCGACCCAAGTGTGTTATATTAGAAAATGTAAAAAATCTTTTATCACATGATGACAATAAAACTTTTAATACCATAAAAAATAATATTGAACAAAGAGGTTATAATATATGCTATAAGGTTTTAAATACTGCTGATATTACAGGTATTCCACACCACAGAGAACGAATCTATATTGTTTGTATAAAATCAAAAAATGTATTTGATAAGTTTAATTTAGATTTTCCCAAAATTAATAAAAAGAAAATATCTGAATTTCTTGAACATGACATTCCTGAAAAATATTATTATACGGATAAATCAAGCACGTGGGAAGTTGTAAAAGAAAGTGTAGTTAAAAAAGATACAATTTATCAATATAGAAGAGTATATGTAAGAGAAAATAAGAGCGGTGAATGCCCTACGTTAACTGCTAATATGGGATCAGGAGGTCATAATGTTCCTCTTGTTCTTGATGAAAAAGGAATTCGTAAATTAACACCACGAGAGTGTTTCAATTTTCAAGGGTTTCCATCATCTTATAAATTACCAAGTCTAAGTGATTCAAATCTTTATAAACTTGCTGGGAATGCTGTTTCTGTTCCTGTCGTAAAACTAATTGCAAATAGAATTATTCCTTTACTTCTTCAAGAGGAATAAATATATCTTCAAACGTCCCCTCATATACTTTAGTACAATAAGAACTAATCTGTGGATGTAACGACTCCCATGTTATACGAGGACGACGTCCTTGTTTCGTTTGGTCATAAAACGTTTGTATCTTATTTACTTTTATGTTTAACCATTCAGATGAAGTTCTTTTCAATGAAACTCTATGTAATATAAATTTATTACATAACCAGTTTCTTGCATCAAGGAAGTATATTACATCCCAATTACTTGATGGTGTAAATGACAGAGGCCCACCGCTTGTAAAGCATTTGCATTCTTGTTTTCCTTCTTTTTGTGATTCTAAATCGCCATTTTTACAATCCCACCTTGATGTATTATCGTTCACTTTATTATGAAGTATGATATTCTCACTTATATCCTCAGGAATAGAAGGTAGTCTTACTTTCACACCTATTTTTTTAGTTGTATTTATTCGTCCATTAACATACCCCTTATGTAACGCAAGTTGTTCTATTAGTAACTCTTTTGTATAATTATCTCCAGTCATTAATACTTTTACATCAGTTTCCAAATCACTTTTTGGTCTCAAACCCAGTGTATTATTTTGTTGTATCATTTTTGTCAGTTCATCTTTCTTCTTGACAAATTTTAATTAATTCTTTACGCGTAGATTTCAAATAGTTCATCTTTATAGTTATTTGTTTAAGTATTTCATTTCAATTTTTTTATAATCAATTTATGAAAAAGTAATGATTATAAATTAACAGCGGTCCAATATTATTTAGTTGAATGGAAATAGGCTAAAGTTACAAATTTAATAGATGATAAAAATATATTTAGTAAATATTTTAGGCATAAATTGGTTCTAACAAATATTTTAAGATTTAATCGGCGTTTTTCCAAAGGTGTAAAATAATATTTTTATGACGTGTGTTCATCGAGTTTGTCAGACAGAGTCTTCGCCAATAAAGAGGACGAAATCCATTTTTGTCAGGAGTAGGTCATTTTAATTTCATTTTTTTATATATAATGTTTGTGTATTTATTAGAATGTAGTGACGGTTCTACTTATGTTGGCGCAACAGTCGATTTAAACCGAAGATTGCGACAACATAATGGTGAAATAAAAGGAGGGGCATATGCAACAACCACAAAAGTAGCCCAAGGTAAACTATGGAGGCGAGTGTGTTATGTGAAGGGATTTCCATTGTGGCAAACGGCGCTTCAATTTGAATGGAGATGGAAACAATTATCACGAAAAATAAATCTACCACCTTTAGAAAAACGCCAAAAAGCATTGGACCGGTTGTTGTCTCTAGATAGACCAACTACAAAGGCAATTCCTTATAGCGAATGGACCCCTGAAGTGATTTATGAATAATTTATGGTGGGTTATCTTTACGATAACCTTTACGGGTTTTTCCTTTTCCTTTTTTTTGTTCCTTTTCTTTTCCTTTTCCTTTTTTTTGTTCTTTTTCTTTTTCTTTTTCTTTTCGTTTTTTTGTACCTTTTGACCCTGGCTGACCTCGTGGCACTGAAGTAACCGATGCTTTTGTATTTTTGGATAAAGATAAATTTCTAAGACCTGTGGGTATCCGTTCTTTTTTCTTAGGAAGAACTACTGATTCATTACTAGGAAGAACTACTGATTCATTACTAGGAAGAACTACTGATTCATTACTAGGAGGAACTAATGATTTATTACTAGGAGGAACTAATGATTTATTACTAGGAGGAACTAATGATTTATTACTAGGAGGAACTAATGATTTATTACTAGGAGGAACTACTGGTTGTTCTATCATGAATTTTTTAGATGGACCAATATCTTGGCCATTTAATTCCCTTGCTAATTCGCTTGAATTAAGATTTTCAGTTCTCATTTTGTACACAGCGCCTGACTCGTTACGAGAACCGGCTTTGCTTACCCCCCACAAAAGAAACGCACCTAAAGCACTAGCCCCAAGTATTTGACCTAGATCGCCGCCCCTTTGTTTTTTTAGTGTTTTATTTTTCATTATATATATAGTATTATATAATAATGAAAACGCTAAAAAATGTAAAACTTGAAACTACCTTACATAAAATTCTGGAAATGATGATGTGTATTAAGATGTATCATTGGAAAACCAATAGTTATTCCTCTCACAAAGCGACAGACCATTTGTATGCGTCGTTGAACGAACATATGGATAAATTTGTTGAAATTTGGTTAGGTAAAAATAAAAAAAAGTTAAATGCCCAAATGACTATTTCAACCCATTATGTCTCCAATTCCAAAAAATTATCCAATAAAGTAAATGTGTTTATTAAACATTTAGAAGGATTAGAATTAGACAGTGATTTGCTTACAATACGTGATGATATTGTAGGCGAATTAAACCAATTTTTATATTTACTTACATTTAAATAAAACTATATATAATAATGATGAAGCTATATAACTATCCTACCATAAAAGGTGTATACATTATAAAAAAAAACAATAAACTCTATAATGTATTAGATTCAGACCAATATGACAGCAATTCTTTTTTAAAGGGTGGTATTATTTTAAAGAGTCATAAAACAAATAAAACATCCTTTCCACACAACTTAATGATGAATGGTTTGGAAGATTATGAAATTAAAGAAACCTCAAATGGAAAGATATATGACGGAAACGTTTGGAACGAGAAAGAGATTAATTCATTGAATATCCCAGAAGAAAAAAATGTATTACCACAAACAAATATAGGTATGAATATAGAACTCATAGAAGATGTAATGAAGGAAGTAGACAATATAAAAAAATTATACAAAAATGATGACAATACATTAAAGTCCCAGTGGTTTATGGATTATGTCATATTTGATAAACAGTCTCCGCCAAGTATAATGGATAATTTTAGAAATAGAGAATATAAAATAAATAAATCTATACAAAAACTAAATGAGTTGTCTCATTATTTTGAAATAAATAATAATCATCAAATGAAATTATGGTTCAAGATATTTTTTGATTTAGAGGATACTTCGGTGGCTGACACAAATTTTAACTTGAAAGAAAACTTCACAGAACCTTCTACGGTTCGAACCGATCAATTGAATAAACAACTAAAAGAAGCAGAAGAAGAAGCAAAAGCAAACGCACCAGCAACAATAAAGAATGTAGAAAAGGCACCAGAAGCAAAAGCAAACGCACCAGCAACAATAAACAATTTAGAAAGGCATTAAAGTAAATAATCTTAATAACTTATAAATGAATCTACTATTTTACCATCTTTGAATTGTATCTTACGAAAGGATTGGTCGATTTGGTCGTGACTTATAATAATGAGGGTTTTTCCTATGGATAATTTGTGTATGGTTTTTAATAACAATTCCTTGTTTTCTTGGTCTAATGAAGCGGTTGGTTCGTCCATGACAATCACCTTACTTTTGTGATAAAATGCCCTTAACAACCAAACGATTTGTTTTTGACCACCTGATAATGTATTCCCATCCAATCCTACTTTTTTATGTATTTTTTCTTGGAAGACTTCTTTCATATGTAATGTGTCTAATAACTCTAAAATACTTTCTTCGCTTGGTGGGTCATTTAATCCATAAACAAAATTGTCATACAAGCTACGATTGAACAATTTAGGTTTTTGCGGTATATAAAATATACTTTTTCGAAGTTCACTATTAGATATTTCATTGATAGGTACCCCCTTTATAGTTATATTTCCCATAGTAAGAGGTTGAAACCCTAATAATAATTTAACCGCAGTAGTTTTACCGCTTCCAATATGACCTATCAACGCCACTTTTTCGCCTTTTTTTATTTTGAGAGACACATTATTCAATACAAATTGGTCTTTGTATTTATGGTATACGTTGTTATAAATAATGTCTCCATTGTCAAATCCCTTTGTGTCTATTTTTGCGGTTTGATTCAACTTGTTTATTTCAATAAAAAAATTCTCTATGTCACTTATTTCGCTATATAATTTAGATAATTTTTTCACAATTTGTGGAGCATTTTCATAAAATCTCAATACGGAAAAGGTTAATGTAAAGGTAGATACTAATTTCTCTACATTAATTTGTTTTTTCAAATAAGAACTATAAATCAAATAATTCAATATAATAAATAAAATGGCGCAAACCACATTCCAAGTCATTTCTGACGCAACATAAATATTTAATGTCTTTGTTTCGATGTCTTTATATTTTTTATATTCTCTGTCAATGAATATTTTTTTTTCTTTTTCTTCGCTGTTTGTACTATAAATACTTACTAAATTTAGCAAAGAGTCATTCATATATTCAAATAATTTAGAGCGATTATCATACAAAGATAAGTCAACGTTGTATTTTATTTGAAATACCTTAAAGACAAATAAAAAATTAAATCCAATGGCCAACAAAAAACATAAAAATACTTCTTTTGATACAAACCAATAATGGTATAATGTAGATAAGAATACAAACAACTGAGAAAACAATAAAGTCCGTAAAGTTTCTAAATAACTGAAAAAAATAGTGGACACATAGGTGATTTTAGATAATATTTCACCACTATGTATATTATCAAAATTCAACTCATAATGGTCAATAATATAGTTGTACATTGTTGTAGTTGCATATTCACCAAAATTCGGAGATATTATTTTTGTACAATAAAATAATACACTTTCAATCCCCATCGATAAAATATAAAAGAATACCAAATATTTTATAAAATCCATAAATTGTTTGGACTTATCTTTGAATGAGTTGATGACCAATCCATAATACTTTGGAATGATAACATGATGTATAGGATACAAAAGAAATGTAAATAAAATCCACATGAACACCACTATTTTTTGATTCATTACAAAATCATAAATAATGTCATTCATTTTTAAGGTCATTATATATTATGTAAAAATAAATAATCATATATATAATATGTTTATTATGTCTGAAGAATCTTTTGTAAATAAACCATATTACAATAGTTGTCCATTTATGAATTCAAAATATGGTTTAGAACAAGAATATAGTTTGCCACAAGAATATTATAATAGTGATTTTATAAACTATCCGAATATAAAAGTAGAACTCAAATATAACCCTACCTATTATGAAGGTAGTCTTTGTATTCTTCCTAGTAAAAAAGTCTCTTTACCAAGATATATTGGCGGAAGTACAACTCAACCAATATACAAATATTTGAAACAATATTGTAAAGTTACTGGAAAAATGGATGAATACAATGAATTTGTTCAATCGCCTTTTCTAGAAGAATCTATTGTTAAAGATGTATCCGAATATGTACCCCATATACCTTCTGAAGTAAGTGGTGCTAATGTGGATGATTCTACTTCAAGTCAAACTCAAATAAAGCAATCAAAAGAAGCAGCACAACCACAATCACCATCATCATCAGTCTCTGAGACACCACTGGAGGACAAGACACCATCATCAGTACAGTCACCATCAACAATAACGGAACCATACATAGTAATGAATGATGAATCTAAAAAACAATTAAATAATTATATAATAAATATCTTATCCTTTTTAAAAAATAGAGAACAAGTAGAATCACCACTACCACTACCACCATCATCATCAGTACAGTCACCATCAACAATAACGGAACCATACATAGTAATGAATGATGAATCTAAAAAACAATTAAATAAATATATAATAAATATCTTATCCTTTTTAAAAAATAGAGAACAAGTAGAATCACCACTACCATCAAAAGCAACAGGAAAAGCACTAAGTTCAGCAGAAGTAGCAGAAGAAGCAGCAGTAGAAGCAGCAACAGAAACTGAAAAAAATGCCGCAGAAGCAAAGGAAGCTCGAGTGGAGGCCGAGAATAAAGGAGCAGCAGAACCAGTACAGGTAGCACCAGCACACTCTATGCCAGCAGAAGAAGAATCAATAGCAAAAAATGCAAGAGAAGAAGCAAAAAAGGCAGCAAATAACAGGACAAATACTGCTCATACTTCAAACCGAACATTTAGAAAAACCTATAAAATTTTATTTAAAATTTTACTTCGCTTACGAGAAAAAGGGAACACTTTACGAAACCCATCCATGATCAAAGATAATGAGGCAAACATAAAGGCATATGAAGAAGAAATACGGCAACTTCAGATAAGGGAAAAAAAGTTGGCAAATAATACTAGAAAAAAAAATATCGCGTAAATTAAATGCAGAAATAGCTGTTTTAACTCAACGACAAAAAGATTTAAAAACAGAAGGGTAAAATCTAAATGAGAAATACAACTTCAAAAACAAGAAGAAATGGTGAAAAACAAAATAGATGAATTACACGAATTGAATTGGACTAAACATTTTAGATAAATTTTTATGGTCAGAAAAATCTATAAGATTTATTCTATAAATCCATACTATAAAATGACTCAACAATATGAAAAAAATAACAACAATAATAATAAAAAATAAAATAATTGCCCAACTAATCAAAGCAAGAAGAATACAAAATATGAACATCCAATTTTCCTGTTTACAATTCATATTAAATTGAGATTTGAGTCTGTATGGTAAACCAAAATTATTTTTGACTCCAAGTAAAAAATAAGACAATGTAGCAGATAGAATCATAAAAATAATTATGAATAATAATAATTCTTTGTATACAGAATATATAAGTACTATGATTCCACTCATAAATAATCCGTTATAATAATAGTCAGGAATTTTATGATTTGTTTTTTCAAATAACATAAAGAATATTCTTTTCAAAGATTCGTAACATATGAATAAACTAAAAAAAATAATAAGTAATTTTAATGGTTTGAACCAAAAGAAGTTAATAAGACGAAGAATCTTGAGCGGTCCTAAGGGACTTTTATTAAAGCATAAAGACCAAATCATAATAAAAAAAGTAATTACAATATAGGTCAAAATAACATTTTGATATAGCTTTTCAAAAGATATCAAAAATCCAAACATAAAAATACCTACAAGTAATATAATAATTAAATAAAGCAAGGAAGGTATTTTTTTATCCATAAAAAATCGAAGTAAGGCCCAAATAAAAAGACCCAAAACAATGAATACATATATTAATATAATATACCAGAGACCTATATCTTTGGTTTTATTGTTATTTTTTTCTTCTTCTGAATTAAAATTTATGTTCATTATATAATGAAAATAATAATAATTCTTTTATTTTTATGGGTATTATTAGACCGGTTTTATCCGATTGAACCTTATATTACAAAAGAAGAAGAAGGCGAATTAGAAAAATGGTTTGATTTAGCTACTGAATTGAAAACCGAAATATCATGTATTGAGAATTTTTCGTAACAAAGATTTTTTTGTTTTTTTGTCTACATATCCGCAATCATAAGGGTCTTTGTAATCAGGCGGTAATACGTTGTAACCTATTATACTTGTTATTTTTTGTAAGTAAAACAAATAAAAATATTTTTTGAATAAAATGTTATTTTTTATTTCTTGTTGAAACATTATATCTATCAAATTATAAGTACTACTTAAGGCAAACAATTCTTTCATAATATCTAATTTTTCCTCATACAATAATTTTATTTTTTGTTGTTCTTCTTTGGTTAAGTTTTTTTTTCCACTGAGATATCGAATCTCGTTTTTGATATTTTTTAAAGTGCTTATACATGCGTTTTTGTAATCATGAACGGTTTTTATAAAAGAAAAAATATTAATATTAAAAATAACTGGATATCGGTTCATAATGTATTTTGGCACACTAAAACGATTGCTTTCGCGAATTTCAATTACTTTTTTCTTTATATCGAATATTTTTTCTTGAAGACGGATTATCATTTCCTTTTTTATTTTGTCACGTTCTTCATATAGACTATTTATTTTTGCTTGGTGTCGAATATAATAATCATCGTACAAACACGATTTTTCATTTGTTTTGTGTAAAATATTCATTTGTTTCCATATATCCATTTCCTTTTCAACTCCGTCTATTTGTAGCAATGGATTTGAAAATAATAATACTTCCCCTGAAGAAAATTCCAAAATTGTTCGTAATTTAGAATAGTGGTTCGACGATATTTGATGGGCTTCGGCGTTGGCATCCAATTTCAAAAAATTAACAATCGCCAATAAAAAAGAAATAAAAGCATTCATTCCTGATACATAAATGATTGGATATGATGTATTCGAAAATATACTACAAACCGACGACAAAAAAATACATGGAAACATTAGCATATTCAATCGAAATCGGCAAAAGTTACTAGCCTCATTGTATATAAACGCTTGGCATTTGATAAAACTGGCTAAAATATCCAATGCGGATGAATATGTATGAATTATGCTTGGGTCATAATATTCGCGTAATTGTTTTTTCATTTGTTCAAATGAAATTTTAGGATTTTCTTCGTCGCTTTCGCTATTGGCTTCCCAAAAATCTGGGACACTCATACTATATAGAAACAATTACGACAAAGCGGAATGTATGCATTTTCATCTGGAAAATATTGTTCCATATTGTCTACTATTCGCTTCGAAAATATAGCGGATTGATTACATCGTTCACATAATGAATTCAACTTACATATAGTATCGCAATATGGAATCAGATCTAATAAGGAACCTATTTTTTTTTGTTGGAAATCCCCGTCTAATCCATACAAATATAGGTGTTTGTTTTGTTTTAACTGTTCCAAAACAAAATCGTACAAATCAGGGAAAAATTGGGCTTCATTGATATAAATACTATTGGCTTCACTTATTTGGTCACTTAATCTATATAATTCAGGTTCATTTAAAGTCGAGTCATATACATTCGTCATATCATGAGACAACGCAAAATTTCCTTTACATTTATAAATGGACAATACATCGTATAATTTTTTTGTTTTTATAGCATTCATTTCAATATTATTATGATTTTTTACTTTACCTTCATAACAATATTCGACTGGTTCAAAATCAATAATCACCTTGTTTAAGTCTTTGCTGGAGTTATACATATGGATTAATTTAGTGGTTTTTCCAGCGTACATCGGTCCTAAATACAAGTGAAGCATATATTATATCATATTATTCCTTTTATTCAATTTTATAATATTTATAAATCATCTCAATAATGCGAGCAAAGGATTCATTTTTTTTCTCAGTAGAACTACCTTGCTCGTGTCCATATAAGGGGTCAATAAACAAATCAATGTTTTTTTTGCCTTCTTTGAATACATTTATTTTTTTTAGAGCGTTGTAATACATTACTGATTCTTTGTAAGGGACTAATGTATCATTTTTATTGGTATAAATAAATATATTTGGATATAGTCCGTCAGGATTTATGTTCGACAACGGATCATATGATTGTAAATACTTCAAATGACTCTCTATACGAGGATCACCAAACTCAGTATGAGATTCAAATCCTAATGGGTTACGTTTATTTTTCATAGTAAGTATAGGGGTAATAAAGGGTACACCCAATATAGCAAAATGACAAATATCTGGTTCTATATTTAACACACACGAAATTAATAATCCACCGGCACTTCGTCCCCAAATGGTTAATAAGTCCTTGGTTGTATAGTGATGTTTATACAAATACTTTATGATATCTATAAAATCATAAAAGGTATTTTTTTTATTTAACAAGCGACCTTCATCATACCCTTTGAATCCAAATTCACCACCACCACGAATATGAGCAAATGCTACTAAAAATCCCTGATTCAACAATTCATATATAAAGGGTAAATATCCTCTATCAAGATTGTCTCCATAAGAACCGTACCCATAAAGAATACATTTAGAATGTTTTAAATTATGTCCCTTTTTATACATTAATGTAAACTGTAGCATTTTTTTGATGTAGACCTTTTTTTCTACATAGGGTTGATTTCTTGGTTTGTAAGGACTAATACGATGCGTTCGTATATTATATTGTTGAATGAATTCTGGTGTCAAATAAGAATGCCGTATAATGTCTAATTTATCACAATATATATTCCCAAATTTGAAAATATGTATTTCATCTTCTACGATTTTTCTGGGAGTTGGATCTAATACATAGACTGCGTGATCCGACAAAATAAAATATATTTTGTTATGATAAACTATACACTGGCTTATGGTTTGATCTTTATTTTTGTATAATACTTTGAATGTTTTAAAATTTTGAGTGGTTTTGATTATATCATTGCCTTTATTTTTTTCGTGTATATACCATATGCCCTCGTAGTGTTGTATAAATGGATACGATACGTCTTTTTTTCGCTTTATCAATAGATAAGTCTTTTTGTCTTCGAGTAAATATACTTCATCGCTATTATAATCCAAATCATAAAGCAAATTATACTCCAGAGTAGGTTTTATATCAACAAATGTATGTTTGTTTTGATATACCAATGTATTTTTTTGGGTAAAAATGTCGTAACAATATGTTTTATGTGTATTGTAAGAAATATTATTAATGGTATAACAAATGGTGTGGTCATTTAGCCATACAAAGAAATCACTATTTGATTTATCAAACATTTCGTGAACACTTAACATTTTTTTTGCGGATACAAATGTGTTTAATTCAACGATTTCGTCCGAAAACAAACGTTTCATAAATAAATGATATAATCGATTACCAACAAAATCTACATTGAATATCAAATATTCGCGCGAAGGACTAATTTCAACGTGTCCTATTTTAAAAAAATCAAAGTCTTTGCTTAACTTATTTACATCCAATACTACATATTCTTTGTCCTCTCTTTTGTAATAATAGGTGGGATAATTCGTCGTGATAGAATAAAAAGATTCTTGTTGATTTATGAATATGATTTCTTTTAGTGGTTCAACATATCCCATAATGTTGGATAAAATCTTTTGTGTACAAGGCGATGATTCATTTGGGGGACGTTTTTTTTTATAATTTTGCACATCATTTCGTTTACATTTCAAAGACATAATTTGTTCTGGAGACAAATATTTAGTCATATGGTGTTTGAATTCGTAGATATTTTTTTTAGTCAATTGTCGCGAGTTATATTTATTAAATACTTTCCTAGTAATACATTTCATATATATATAATAAATAAAATTGAATTAAACAAAAAAAAATATATAGTATATGCTGTCGCTAAAAAATCAGCGCATATATTCATTGTGCTTGAATGAAGCTCGTAAGTCTAATTTGTTGTATCAACATGGATGTATTGCTACGTGTGGTGGTAAAATTATTGCCCGTGGTTACAATACAGACCGTAGTAGATATAATCAAAACAAATACGACATCAAGACGTGTACTTGTCATGCCGAAATGTCGGTATTGATTAAATTAAATCAACAATTGTCCAAAAAACACAAGCAACATAAAATACATAAAATATTCAAAAAAATAACTCTTTACATCTCACGAGTGAAATACGATAATATCTCATACAATTCGGCGCCTTGTTTAGAATGTTTGACAATGATAAAATATTATCATATTAAACGTATAATATTTTATCTGGAACATCACTATTATATTTTAAACCCATATGATTATGAAACCCAACACCAGTCGTATGGAAAGATATTTGTAGATAAATTTTAACATTCTTGTTGGTTTTTGTATTGTTCATAAGTGATGTTTTTGTAACAACCCATCACATTGTTTCGTTGTATTCGGGGCGGAAATGTAAGTTTAGGAGGAGCCAAACATTTGTTTTTTTTTAGTCGAGTTGCTATATATGTATCGTAATCCATTGGTCCTGTTGTTTTTTGATAGGTGCCACACGTTCCAGACTGTTGATTATTGTGCTTCAAATCGGCCACTTTACCTTGAACAAAGGTTTCATAATCTGGTTCTTTAGTAGGTTGAACGACGTTGGTAGGATAACCACTATACAAAGGCCGAAGCTTCTTAGACAATAATGCATGATTACTTAGTGTGGTTGGTTGTGCTTGGTCAAAGGGGTCATAGGTGTTGTTGTATTGAGATTGATTGATGTGTATTTTATATTCACCATAATATCCACCATGACCTTTGGGGTCGACCCCACGAAAAGGTGTTTGAGTTTGTTCTTGATTCGAATGAGCATCTATTCGCCGCGAATTGTTAAGCGAAAAACCATTTTTGGTTGAGTGTCTACCATATTTGGCGGCACTTTTTCGTTTTAAGGTAGTAATAGACATTATATTAATAAAATATTATAAAAATTGAAATGAAAAAATAATAATAAATAATGTCATAATGACCTACGTACCACCTCAAAAACGCAACACGATGTCTTACGTACCACCACAAAAACGCAACCTGAAGGTCAAACCACCTACTCGTGATTTGTTCCCACAATTGGCACAACCTAAAGCGGTTCCAAAAACAAAAATGGATTTTGGTAAATTGTTCAAGAAGGTTGAAATCAAGCGTAAGAAGCGCGAACAGCGTATTAAGAAGGGATGGATTAAACTCACCAAGGAAGGTGTGGTGGATTCGCTTACATTAGAAGAACGAAAAGAAGAAGATGAAATGTATGTGAATCAAAAGAAACAATATTTTTTGGAACAATTAGTTCGTCGATGGGATCAAGAACGAGAATTGCGACTAGAACAAAACGGTTATTTAAGCGATTATTCAGTTGACCCACCAAGTGATGAAGAAGAAGAATGCGATGACTACGAAGAAGATGAATACGAAGAAGACGAATACGAAGAAAATGCCGAAATGTTGTCCTATGAATCCAAATGGTTTACCTCGTAATAATGTAATAAAAATAATATGTAATAGTTATAATGAATTTTGAAAAAGATGTAAAGGAACATCATCATAAACTAAAAGAAAAAATAGAACACTTACAAAAAACGAATGTGTTTGATAAAACGCCGGTCAAAGACCTCCATTTGTTTTTTTTTTATGTCATTAACCAAAAACTAGAACAATACAAAAGAATTGACGTAAGTATTCCAAAATCCATTTTAAGCAAAGACCTTTTGTTGAGTCATATTTTGAAAAATAAAAAGGAAGATGGTCGCAAATTCATTGTGACTGGTATATATAAATACCACTTCAACGAACCCAATTTGAGTGAATTCATAGATCATAATTCATTGTCAAATTGCCTGAGCACTTTTCAAAAAGTAGAAGATATACCTTATGAAAAAAGTATTGATATTTTTCAAGATTATAGTTCGCTATTTATTGTTTTACAAAATGAAAAACAGATACAAACACGACGCCAAAATGAACAAAAAAAAAATAAAACGATTCGTAAAGTTTAAATATCGTCTACAAAAATAATATCGTCTTCTTGTTGATCATCTGTTTCTTCACCTTCTAGTTTTTTTTCTTGCAATAATCCAACATCTACATTGGATTGTTGACAAATTACTTGTTTGTCCGATTCACTGTAAGATTCGAGTAAATCGCATTTTTCCATTTTGTCTTTGTGACTTGATTCCCAATCTCGTTGTCCAACCAATACCCAAATTCCGGGTTTTAAAAAATTCTGACTTTTGTGCTTACCGGTAAATTTTTTTCGTATAATACATAGTCTAGTAGTTCCATCTAAACAAAATACGTGGCACTGACTATTTCCCAACATTTTGGTTACCATTCCATATTGCTCACCGTCTTGAGTCATCAAACGAGTTTTTTTTTGAACGTTGTCTTTTCGCGCAACTTTTTTACCTTTATTTCCACCTATTTTGTTAAGAACCATTACTTATATAGAAGTATTAATCTTTAAATATAATATGTTTTGTATTAGATTTGTCTTGAAAAAGTTCCGAATAATGTTTGAAATGTTCGCCTAGTTCTTCTTCAGTGGGACGGTATGTAGGTATAGGATGCATCATCAATAACAACAACCACTTAAATTCTATAAACTCAATAGATTTTAGACTCATATATTTCAAAATATGATACGCCAATTTATAATTATCCCATGTATTGGATGAACTTATAAGTAATTTAAGATTGTCTTCTGAGCTATTGTTTTCAAGGAATTTGTAATATTCATAAGTTTCTTCAACATAGGTTTTATCCAGTAGAGTATTAAGCACTTTGTGGTTGTTATAATAATCGCTAATGGTGGAAAATATATTATGTTTAGTTAAGGTCTGATTTTCCTTTACTATTAAAGATATAAATATATATTCGAGACAAAAAGAAGGCCAATTGATATTGTAAGGATGCCACTTGCTCTCTATATAACTTGTATTTATTTTACCTCCTATAAAAAAACGATTACTATCCAATGCCAATCCAAAATCGATGACATATAGACGATTATTTTTATCGGATACTAAAATATTAGCAAAATGTAAATCCATATGAATAATTCCAACCGATAATAGTTCACGAATACGATTCGAAATGATTTGAGTAAGTTGAATAAGGGTTGACTTTGTTAGAATTTCATTCATGATTATCTTGTGGAGTTCCTTAGACTTCAAATATTTGGAATACATCAACACATACGATGGATAATCACGCTTTTCGATAAATTCACAACCACTCTTTATTTTATTTATTTTAGGTTGTTTTACTTTACATTTTCGTTCGATGACTATAAAATGTTTGCTGTAATTTGGGATTTTTTTAACGATTTTACTCATATTGTATTCGACCTGACTTTCCTTGTCGTCGCGTGATAATTTGGAGACATATTTTTTATCCATTTTTTTACTCTTACACGAATACCCCGGATAATATACACAACCATAAGACCCTTGAGCTAATAAGGACATATATATATAACTTATTTTTTTGTTTTTATTTGATAATATTGATTTTTATATGCTTTTTTTAGTTTGTTTTCATCAAAGGAGTGGTTGCGTTTGAATGCTTCAAAACTATGCGATGGCTTGAACCGTGGATTTTCATTCCAATGGGCGTGAATGTCTTGTCGTATTTGCTCCATGAGTTCTTTGGGTACATGTTCATACGAACGTTTAGTTACCTTCGGTCGGTCGACCTCCGTCGAATATTTTTTAATATAATAATATTTAATGCTTTTGTATAATTTGTCTTCTATGTTAGATGGATATTGATGGGTTTCTAAATATTGACGCTCTTTATCAACCAGTGCCTTGTTGGTCTCTAACCATTCTTTGAAATATATATCCAACGTTTTATTATCGTCGTGACGATGTAATTGCGAAAAGTATTTCAATGACTCCAACAATTGGGTTTCTTGACACTTGAATCGCAATATGGACATATTGAATGGGGAAAGAAGAAACGGATCAAATCAATTTTAATACCATAAGTTTTTTAATTGTTATGGTATTAAAAAATGTTCCTGATGGGACTTGAACCCATGACCTATGGCTCATAAGACCATCGCTCTAACCAACTGAGCTACAAGAACAAATCTAGCAAGGGTGAATCGAACACCCGACCAACGGAAAACCATATCCTCTACAGTCCGTCGCTCTACCAACTGAGCTATTGCTAGTGTGATGTTCCTGATGGGACTTGAACCCATGACCTATGGCTCATAAGACCATCGCTCTAACCAACTGAGCTACAAGAACATACTATATTATAGTGTTTCTTTTTAAGTGGTTTTATAAAATAAATAATCCCCAAGATTATAATAACTTATTTCAGGAATGTCTATAATGTAATTACTCTTATAATTGGTGTTGTAAATGATATTATGTTCTATACAGATAAATCGCATATACATTAATGGAATATTTTTGTAAAATAAGCCCAGAAGTAAATCCCTACAAAACATTTGGAACATAGATCCAATATATTGTATCCTATGTTACGTGATTGTTCTTCCATCAAATAAAAGACGCCATACAAAGACCACAAAATAAAAAAGGCACTATACAACAACTTATTGTTGGGGTTATTCTTTACAAACGAATACAAAAAGTAATATAGTCCGCCAAAGAAAACAAACCCAAATATGGTGGCGGGTATACGTGCCAATTTACCAATATCCCCCATATATCCAGTACCCAACATACCATAATTCAGTACTAATATAACGATGAAATCTGTGAATTTTACTTGAGCCTTTTTGTCGGTGTTATATCGAAAGGCTAAAATCAATACCAGCAACATAATTGGGGTGGTTATCGACCAATCTACGTAACGATTCAAGATGATGCTTTTGTAATCGATGGTTGGTTTATCGAATTCGGTGACAAATTTGCCGTAAAAAAATGCGGCCACAATAGAAATACATGTTTCTAAATTCAATATGTGTCGCATAGACTCGTTTTTGGTTCGCATAGACTCAATAAATGTAATGGTGCCGGTCGTTACTAAAAACGCATAGGTCAAATAAAAAGAATATTCTACTAACTTATCACTCATTACAATAGGTAAATATATTTTAATTCAATATATTATAATCATTGTCGGTGAGTTCCTTATTCATATTACATTCTTTCAAAGGAGTGTTTTCTTGTTTTAATTTTTCCGCCAAAACCTTGTTTTTATTTTGAAAAATTTTTGTACGTTTTAATATATCGTTCAATTCATTATTAAGTTTTTCATTTTCATTTATATTACGATTCAGTAAATTCATATCGTCTTTATAGTAAGAAAAAAATACATTATTGCCAAAGGAAGGGTCATTATAAGCACTTCTTCTTTCAATATTACGAAGACGCCTTTTCCACCTATCTCGATCACGAAGAACCCCTCTATGTTGGACTAATATTCTTGCACATCTTCTTGCCCTCTCCCACGCTCTTCTTGCGGCCCTTCTTGCCCTCTCCCACGCTCTTCTTGCGGCTCTTCTTGCGGCCCTTCTTGCGGCTCTAATTCTTTTGATTGCACTTTTGCTTACACTTTTCCAAAAACCTTCCTTTTTGTCTCGAAACAAAATGGTTATACATAAAAGAATAATCAATATGTACATATATTAACTATATATCTTTTTTATAGCATTAAGTTTTAATTTATTCATTTTTTCACAATTGTCGTGATTTATGGTAGTCTTATTTAATTGTTGAGACAAATTTTCATATTCATTCATTACATTTTCAAATTTTGTTGTTGCTTTTGCGAAAGAGTTTTCTAAATCAGAATTACTCATATTTATTTCGTATTGCTTATCATGGACCTTTTGTAGTTGATTTTTTAATTCTTCTTCTTTTTGAAAATACCTTCTTTTGGCGTCATCTCGTGTTCTTTTTGCCCTTTCCATTTTAGGCAACCACTGACAAAAATGTTCTTGGAAAGAAAAATATTTAAACCCTGCTACTAGACATAATAGTAAGATTAATATCATATATATTGTTGATTTATTATATAAAATGATAAATAATGTTTATAGTTAGATTGCTTGAAACCTTGGTCTATAAGTAATTTATTTTTATATGGAATAGTAATAAATGTTTTAGATTTTAGTTGTTCTAAGTTTTTTATTATTTTGTCTTGATAATCCTTTGTAGTGGGTGCTACTTCTGCTGATGTTCCTGATTCTGCTATTACTTCCGGGGGTGCTCCTGTTGCTTCTTCTGATACGGCTGCTACTGCTGGTGCTGGTAGTACTTCTGGTGCTGGTGGTACTTCTGGTGAATCTGTTCTTGCTCGTTTTAATGAAGGTGAATCACTACCACCTTGTTGTATAGGGATAGGAGGTTCCTTAATAAACCAATACAAAGCATTACATAAAATCTGGTATTCTTCTGGTTGTTTTATAATTTTGTGTATGAATAGATTCATACTATTGGTTTGTGAATTGCTTTGAATCAAACCTATAATTCTGTCTATATAATCATTATGATTTTCATCTTGTATATATTCATAGTCCATATACATATTACGGATAAAAGGTTTTAATATATTTTATATTCTCTTGTTCAAAATATAAAACATTTACAGGAGCAATGGGTCGAGACAAATAAGTAAATAAGTTGTAGAGTAAATTATAAATGAATTCTGAATAAACATGAATGGTAGTATGAGTCAAATATTGGGGGTCACGTTGTTTTAGTCGATACAAAAAAAGCGCAAAATCGGTCACCATATACATGGACACATTAGATATATGTTTTGTCTCTATGATAAGTTTGAATGGGGATACATAGAAAGACTCTATAGTTTGTTTTAACGTAGTGTATTGAGTTTCCATATTGTTCAATTCAATATAACGAATCATTTATATATAAAATTGATTTAATTTCTTAAATTATAATTATAATATGGATAAAGTGGATGATTATTTAAAACAACTTTCCCCTAAAGAAAAAAAAGCGTATGACATCGCTAAAAAACAACTGGGTTCTTCGTTTCATATTATAAAAAGTATTGGTTATATTACTTACTTGAAAAATAATCCTTAAACGACAATATACATTTTGGCACCACCTTTTTTGATTCGAAATAATCATCGAATGTACCCATATGAATGAACTTATTGATTTGTTTCGATTCTCGGGTGGGTTTTGGTTTTATTTTAGTAAAACAATCATTAACCTTTAATTCTTTGACCTCTTCCACAGGTTCGGGTCCTTCTTTGTATAATTCTTTGCAATGATTGTCAATAACGTATTTACGACAAACTACGTTCAAATATTTGTATCCAATGTCTCCGTTTTTGGTGTAATAACAAAAAGTATTATTATCATAATACATAATAACTTTATTCATTGGCACGTCCATTTCAATGATAACTCCTTTTAGTTGTTCGGGGGTCAACGTTGGGTTTAGAGACAAATCCTTTAGTTCATCTTCGTACAAATGAGGAAAATTTAATAGTTCCATATGTTGTAACATTTGTCTCTCTTTTTCTTCTTCTTCCATTATTTCTTCGTGAGTCAAACGTTTACAAGTATACCCTGATATATATAGACCAAAAGATATACTAAACATATACAATATAGTAGCTAAAAAGGTGTTTAACACATACATATTTATAATATTTCCTTCGTATGTTTAAGTCATTTTTTATTTGTTTTCCTTTTTTTTTTAGATGTTTTTTTCTTTTTCTTGGTGGTGTTTTGTCGTAGTCGACGTTTTTTGCGATATGGTTTGATGTTTTTTACCAAATCTTCCATATCAGCATGATTAAAAAATAGACTTCGTTTGAAACTAGGCATCATAGAGCCATCGTTGACAAAATCTTGTACCAATTTGTCGGGCAAAGCAAAGTCGTTATTGAAGTTTAGTTTTTCCAACAAGTGATTAAAATCATCGTTGGTTAATTCTTTGTATTGTTTTCCACGATGATCTTCATACATTAGTTCGGCAGGTTGGTCGGATGTTTTGCGTAAGACAATTTTTTTAAATTTCATATATATAATATGGAAAATAATAATTTTATGAATTTGTATTACAAACAAAAAATATCACCCATTGCTCTTAAAATAATGATAAAAAACAATATAAAGAAGTAGTATATGATACTATATACAAGGATGCCCGAGTGGTCTAAGGGGGTGGTTTCAAGCACCACTATCTTCGGATGCGCGGGTTCAAATCCCGCTCCTTGTATATATGTCCTCGTGGCCTAATGGATAAGGCGTGTGACTTCTAATCACAAGATTACGGGTTCGAGTCCCGTCGAGGATTTTGCTTTGTTAGCTCAGTTGGTTAGAGCGTGCGACTGTTAATCGCAAGGTCACTGGTTCGATCCCAGTACAGAGCGTTTATTATATTTATTAAATAACTTAATAAATATAATGGGTATTATTCCAATATTAATTCTTTTATGCTTATCCTTTTTATTTTTTTATTATTATTTGCAGTCTACCTTTGTTCACTTTATGAATACTTTTATTTTAGTTCCTCCACAATTCCTTATTAATGAAACGATTCGTGCCATTAATGTTGTGATCAAAAAATTGAATAAACCGTTCAATTCACTTCATGATTTGAGTATTGAAGCATCGTTAGGTAAAGTATTAGGTAAAAACTTAGGTTTTGAAATCACCCCATTTAAAAAGATTATTCCGAAAAATATGATTCCATACGTTCCTAGTCTTAAATACAAATGTATAAATGAGCCGGATGGTTACAAAACTATATTTAATTATAGTACGCCAAAACAATGTCCCTTTTACAAAAAAAAACATAAAAAAAAGAAAAAAAAAATATTGAACAAAACATTATCGTATTTTATGAATTTTGTTATAGTGATTATGTTGATTTTACTTTTGATTTTAATTATCATTGGACATAAAAAAGGAATTATGATTGGAGGAGACAAAAGTGGTGTAACTGAAATGACAGATACTACGTCCAGTGTTTCCACTAATAGTCTAAATAAATTATCTAGCAGTCTAAGTAAAATGACAGATACTATGCCTAATGTTACTTCTAATAGTGTAAGTAAAATGACAGATACTATGCCTAATGTTACCGCTAATAGTGTAAGTAAAATGACAGATACTATGCCTAATGTTACACGTAGTATTCCCAATAAATTACCTAGCAATCCAAATAATTTGATAGGCGCTATGTCCTAACAATTAGAGAAAGTAATGTTTAAATAAGTGACATTATAATATCTTTATATCTATATGTATTTGTATTTTATTTTAGGATTTGTTCTTTTGACATATGTCTATAAATATAAAAAAGAAGGACTCGAAAATAAGAAGGTGACGCCTATGAACGAAAAAATAACTTCCATGGATAAAAAAATAACTTCCATGGATAAAAAAATAACGTCCGTAGACAAACGACTCAAATCTATTGAAAAAGAAATTGACGAGATTGGAAATTAATTATATGTGGTTATTATAATGAATAAATTGTTAAACAAAATGTTGAAAAAAATAAAAAAAATAGACGTTCATTTTACGTTGATTTTAGTGTTGTTGTTAGTTTTTTTGTATTTCATTTATGTTACCTTTCGTTTGAATGAAGGATTTGAAACCACATGTGGAGAATTACCTAGCAAACTCAAACAAGACGACAAACAACTGGTATTGTTTTATGCCGATTGGTGTGGTCATTGTAAGAAAATGAAACCGGAATGGGACGAAGCATCCAACGAATTGGGAAATAACAAAATGATGAAAATAAATGTAGGTGATGGAACAGAAGAACAAAAAAAGACGATGAACACGTATGGTATTCAAGGATTCCCAACCATTCTTATGTTTGAACATGGAGAATCAAAGGGTCCATTTGAATCCAGAGACAAAAATAGTTTTTTAGAGTTTTTTGCGTGAAGTCTTTTCAATCAACCGTAAATTAGTTAATTTACAATTCAATCGATCTAAATCTAGATGAGATATAAAATATTTTTTCTCATCTAGATTATATTCTAGAAACGCATTGGCAATAATAGACGAACGCATAAATTGTTTTTTATTTATCAAAATAACATTATATCCCTTGTTGTGATTCGCTTTATTTTTTATTTCTTTCCATCTACCCGATATTAATTTTCGCTGGATAGTTCCGTCGTCATGTACGTTTAATGTAGATCCGCGAATAATAACTATCATTGTGCGTTTCTTTATTTCCTTTTTATTTCAATTTTTATTAATACTTATACAAATGCTTGGACAATAAGGTCATCGACCAATCTTGACCGTTCAAGTTCAATATATGTCCTTTGTCGTCGTATAGACGTATAGATAATTTTTCAATGTCTACTGGTCCATGATATTCGCGCGCATATTGATTTTTGTCGCTAAAAAAAGTACTTTGTCCCCAAGTCAATGATTTGGCTTCAAATGGTATGATGGCCAAAATATTAGACATCGCATGTTGCTCTATTTTTAAAGAGGATTCTTGGTTTGTATCGTTTATAGATGCTCTTGTATATAATTGTTTTTTAGTTAATTTATGATGGTCGTAGTTGGTGCTTATCAAATCATTTTTACTAAGTGAATCTAAACATAAACTATTACTAGCTTCATTGTGGATAGTGGTTGTTGTAGTACACGTATTTGACCGACGATAAGTGCTTGTATCATTATTGTAATAAGGAGTGGGTTTGATGTATTCTTTTCCTTGACTTAATTGTACTAATGATTTACTGCTTTGATTGTGGTTATGGTCATCGGCGGTCACGACAAAATATTTTATAGTTGGTATAAAACTGATGTATTCGCTTGTAATAGAGGTGCTGATGGTATATGAACTATAAATATCGTCCCCAGAACACGTGATATTACGAAAACCCAACATCCAACCCAACGAATGATTGATGTGTGTATCTTGAAATAGACTTTGTTGGTTATCATAAAAGGTAATTTGAAGATCGGACCCGCTTGTATTGGTGAGGGTTGTTTTACCGGTGATACTATCGTAAGACACGCTCAGAAAACTGGTTTGTAATTGACTAAGAAGTCCACTCAAATCATAATAACCGTTTGGTATGTGTTGTTCCCCCGACAAACTATACACCGAATTTCCCTGATTTCTTTCTACATTATAAAAACTAAATGGAATGTTGATGGCGGATACTTTCAAAGAAACCGTATTGTTTAAGGTGTCGGTTAGCTTAGAACTAAACATCGTTTCGCTTGCTTGAGACAAATAAGGCGAAAGACAACTTTCAGGATAATTACACTGAAATAACGTTGGTCTATATTGTGAATCTATTTCGGTGACTCGTGATATGGTATTTTTGTAATTGGGGTTCAAATTATCTTTTACGGTATTTTTCACCAAAACACTTTTCGGTTTTTCGTGCGACAACGAAAATTGGTCTTCTACCAACCGATTTGACAAAACATCCAGCAAGTCTTGTATTTGTTTGTCTCGCATCGGATATTCGTTTTTGTAATACAAATATAGTTTCTTCTTTACCAAGTCAACGTCTTGTAAAGTAAACTCTTTGAAAAAATTTACATTATCCAATATATTAAACATTTTCTTGATGTCCACCAAACTATAATGGTCTGAATTGAAATCCATTATAGTTTACATAGATTAAAAAATTGATGATTCTTTTTTATATATTTCTAGATTATGGACGACCTTTTAGAAGAAATACGTAAACTAAAAGAAAGGGTCTCTGCGTTAGAGTCTGGTGTTAAGTCTACACCTAAATGTTATGAGCAATGTTTGACTAACATAGATATATTGTCTGTATTGCATTCTAAACAAGAGTTATATATTCAAATGTGTGACTATATCTTAGAACATAATGTGATTCAAGTTATGGACAAAAATAAAATATATATTTCCCACAAAGGAAAATGGGTAGGTGGAAACGATGCATTGAAAGAATTGTTTAAGTTTGTGGAAGACCAATGGATCCAAGCTTATTTACAATTTGTAGAAGATGAGGACGAGCTAACTGCTGACCAATTTGAAAAGTATAATACGATTATTTATGATTTAAGTTGGAATAAACATTTATCTAAAATAAAACAATATATTAATGGAGTCGGTTGAATCACAAGACTATTCGTACAATAAAAATTTGTTTGTTCGTGAAAGTCACAATTGTTATACGTATTTTCTGAATTTAAAAAGTGATAAAGCCTATTTTTTATGTAAAGAAAAATACAAAAAAGAAAAGTTTTGTCGTCGTCCACAACCAGGCTATGCGTCTAAAATGCCTTTGCTCGAAAAAAAGGATTTCAATTGCCCTACTATGATGAAACGAACCTTAAAAGACAATAAAGATATTTTTCAAACAACAAAAAAGAATGTGTGTCCTTCAAACTATTATAAGGGGGCATTGGTGGTTGCGCCTGGGCGCGATTATCATTATTATAGACTGAATGACGATGGTATGTGGACACACAAACCTGGCTACAAACCTAGTACATATTTGGATAACGATCAAAAACCCATTTACGACCCTGAATTAGCCAATCGCGATTCAGGTGGTACATTGAATTACAAGGATTTTTGTGGTTATTTATGTGTACCTCGTAGTCGCAAAAAGAAGACGATGAAAATGTTTCGTGATTGAAATAAAAATTGAAATAAAAAAAGAAAATAAAATACTATACTACCACTATGAATTGCTCTATTTGTTGCGACCACTTTACGTGTTTGACCCGCGCGGAAATTACGTGTCCGCGCCAAGAATGCAAGTTTACTTGTTGTAAAAGTTGTATGAAAACTTATTTTACCACATCGATCAATAACCCACATTGTATGAATTGTAAATATGAATTTGAAGATATGTTTATTATTGAGAACATCAATTATACGTTTTTCAAAAGCGAACTCAAAAAGAAGCAAGGCGAGATTTTGTTACAAATCGAACAAAGTCGTATTCCACAAACACAAGAACAAGCCAAGCGTATATTGTATAATGAAAATCGTCGGAAAATACAAATGGATGTAAATAAACAAAAAAGGAAACTTTATCATATTTATAATTTAAAGTGTAACGAACTGAAAAATCAATTGACCCAAGACTTGGAAAAATTAGAAGCATCCATTCCGCCTTCATTTGATACGAAAAAAAAACCCGAAGCAAAATTCACGGTGAAGTGTCAGAAAAACGATTGTAAGGGATTTTTATCTACGTCATACAAATGCGTATTATGCGATAGTTATACTTGCTCAAAATGCTATGAAGTGATAGAAAACAAACACGAACATATGTGCGACAAAGAAAAGGTGGAGACGTTACAACTGATCAAAAAGGAAACGCGTTCGTGTCCTGTTTGTAGTACTCGCATTTCCAAAATCGAAGGGTGCGACCAAATGTGGTGTACGCATTGTAATAACGCGTTTTCGTGGAAAACTGGACTGGTACAAACCGGACCCATTCACAATCCGCATTACTTCGATTTTCTAAAAAAGCAAAATGGATACCAGCCGCGGAATCCGTTGGATGTTTTATGTGGCGGTATTCCTAATTTGTCGATTTTGTTGGGGTACACTCGCAAATGGCAACCGAATGTTGATGTGGTGGAAAAAAATATTGCCTATATTCACCAATTGTGTGTGCATTTACAAAATAATCGTATTCCATTTCCAATGGATGTTCGACTGGAAGAATTACGGGTTCAATACATTCTTAACCGATTGCCTTTGGACAAATGGAAAGAAAAAATATATAGTATACATTCTACGGAAAAACGCAAAAAGTTTGAATGGGATATGGGCGACATCCTCATTAACGTGGGCGGTGATTTGTTGCGCAATTATGAAAAGTTTGTTAGCGAGACAAAGCATACGGTAGATGAATTGACCGGTTATGTGATGAACACTACGATGAAAGAGTTTTCTCAAATCATTGAGTATGTGAATGAACTTAAATTTAAAAAAGCAAAAGCCTACAAACAAAAGGCGATGGTCATCATATGCGAACAAAAAAAACCATTCATTACTAATTATTATGAAAAATATGTAGACCCCTCATAAACGAATATGAATAAACAATGAATATAACTGAGCATTCAAAAACGATTTATATTCAAATGTTTTTCCTTGCTTCAAAATTTCTTTTTGTTCTTCTATGTGTTTTATAAGGTCGTTGAGCAAATCCGAATAATTATCTGGAGTCATTTGTTTGTGGAGATTCAATATGTTTTGGTGATAAGGTTCTTTGATGTTGCTCAAAATATTTGAAATCAAAATATACCATTTATATTTATCTTGAACTCCAATATTATGATAATATATAGTTGGAATAAATACTTTTTTATCTACACTATAAAATTCCAACAAGTAATGGGTCACGTCATTCGGAAATGCGTAGTTTAATACATGTTGAACATAGTGGATCTTATAACATTCTCTTTTATAATCCTTGTATATTTGGCAACGTCGAATCAGTTGACGATGAAAACATCCTTTGTCTCGGAGTTCTTTTGCCTTTTGATAACTTTTTTTTGTTCTTTCAGGGTCTCTATGTTGCCGATATAGCCCCACTTCTGGAATGGGTTCTTCGCGCAACTGGATGTAATGTTTGAAGTTCATATTTATAATGGATTGATTCTTTTATTTCAATTTTTATTATTGATTTTTAGAAATAGTCGTGTTTTTTTGACTTTGGACAATGATTGGGTAGGGTAGATCATTTGTATTTTATTGGTGCTTATTTAGGTATACACATTATAGACTGTGAGGTCTATCATATAATATATTGTTTGTAGTTTTCTTACTGACTTATAGGTATATTGGGGTGACAAAATTGTATTAGACAATATGATTCTCCTTAAGGGTTGTTTACTTCGCGATTAAATATAAATATCGTCTGAAATATCGTCTTTATATTATTAGGGATTTGCACATAATGAGTTGATTTAAAATAATATAAAATAATATAAAATAATATAATGTCAATATTTACTTCGAATATACCTCTAATCGTGAACAATATAAGTACTATGAAGGATGTGTCGGCGCAAAATATGGACTTAAGTGGAAGTCTAGATGTGTCTGGAAATACTACGATTGGGGGGACGTTGGATGTGGAAACCTCTTTAACCACCAATCAATTGATAGTCAATGACTCTTTACTTTTTGATACGATTGTGTTAAGACGACCTAATGAGGTTACTACAACTAATAATTCTGTTTCCAATCCTGGTTCAATTAATATAAGAGAACTCCAATGTTGGGTAAATGAAGTCAATATTTTAGCAACCAATGCTGGGTCATTAAATAGTTATTTTGCGTATTGGAGTGATAAAGAAAATGATATAGGATATCGCTCAACATTCTCTCCTGAATTAGCATACAATGATATAATAAATTCATCCACAGATTTCGCAATAGGTCCTGAAAATTGTGCCACTGATTTTGCGTTTATCATAAAAAATGTACCAAAAAGTTCCATTACCGCAATTCAATCGTTTATATATTATAATAGAGATAGCAATACTTGGGGACAAAGAGCAATAGGTCTTGCGATTGAACTTTACAACACTAATAACGACCCCAATTTAGAAACTCCATTAGCAACCACAAATGAAATCACAACTGCGGAAGAGGTATATCGTTATGACTTCCCAGCGATAGACACATATCCATCAGGTGATTTTTCTGATACGGATTCCACCACGAATATTGCGAGTGAAACTCTTGCTTTGAAAGAAGTCGTCAGCGAGTTTGCGGATAGTGCGAATATTACAGGTGGATTGAAGGTGGATACAATCACGACCACAGGCAATGTAGATATTAGCGGTAATGCTTCTATTACAGGTGATTTAGTAATTGGAACAACGAATATCATTACAGAATTAGGCACGAAGCAAGATGAAATAAATGATGGGGACTTAACCATTGCTAAAACTGACGGATTACAGACAGCATTAAATGGAAAACAAGATACGATAGAAGATGGTGATTTAACCATAGCAAACACAAACGGATTACAAACAACATTAGATAATAAATACGATGATACAGGTGGGACTATTGATGGAAATGTAACTATTAATGGTGATTTAGTAGTTGGAACAACCAATGTAATTACTGAAATTGGCACGAAGCAAGATGAAATAAATGATGGTGATTTAACCATAGCAAACACAAACGGATTACAAACAACATTAGATAATAAATATGACGATACAGGTGGGACTATTGATGGAAATGTAACTATTAATGGTGATTTAGTAGTTGGAACAACCAATGTAATTACTGAAATTGGCACGAAGCAAGACAGTATACAAGATGGTGATTTAACCATTGCTAAAACTGACGGATTACAAACAACATTAGATAATAAATATGACGATACAGGTGGGACTATTGATGGAAATGTAACTATTAATGGTGATTTAGTAGTTGGAACAACCAATGTAATTACTGAAATTGGCACGAAGCAAGACAGTATACAAGATGGTGATTTAACCATTGCTAAAACTGACGGATTACAAACAACATTAGATAATAAATATGACGATACAGGTGGGACTATTGATGGAAATGTAACTATTAATGGTGATTTAGTAGTTGGAACAACCAATGTAATTACTGAAATTGGCACGAAGCAAGACAGTATACAAGATGGTGATTTAACCATTGCTAAAACCGACGGATTACAAACAACATTAGATAATAAATATGACGATACAGGTGGGACTATTGATGGAAATGTAACTATTAATGGTGATTTAGTAATAGGGACTACCAATGTAATTACTGAAATAGGAACAAAACAAGACAGTATACAAGATGGTGATTTAACCATAGCAAACACAAACGGATTACAAACAACATTAGATAATAAATATGACGATACAGGTGGGACTATTGATGGAAATGTAACTATTAATGGTGATTTAGTAGTTGGAACAACCAATGTAATTACTGAAATTGGCACGAAGCAAGACAGTATACAAGATGGTGATTTAACCATAGCAAACACAAACGGATTACAGACGGCATTAGATAATAAATATGACGATACAGGTGGGACTATTGATGGAAATGTAACTATTACGGGTGATTTAGTAATAGGGACTACCAATGTAATTACTGAAATAGGAACAAAACAAGATGAAATAAATGATGGGGACTTAACCATTGCTAAAACTGACGGATTACAGACGGCATTAGATAATAAATATGACGATACAGGTGGGACTATTGATGGAAATGTAACTATTACGGGTGATTTAGTAATTGGAACAACGAATATCATTACAGAATTAGGCACGAAGCAAGATGAAATAAATGATGGGGACTTAACCATTGCTAAAACTGACGGATTACAGACAGCATTAAATGGAAAACAAGATACGATAGAAGATGGTGATTTAACCATAGCAAACACAAACGGATTACAAACAACATTAGATAATAAATACGATGATACAGGTGGGACTATTGATGGAAATGTAACTATTAATGGTGATTTAGTAGTTGGAACAACCAATGTAATTACTGAAATTGGCACGAAGCAAGATGAAATAAATGATGGTGATTTAACCATAGCAAACACAAACGGATTACAGACGGCATTAGATAATAAATACGATGATACAGGTGGGACTATATCGGGAAGTGTAACCATTACAAGTGATTTAGTAGTTGGAACAACGAATATCATCACAGAATTAGGAACGAAGCAAGACGAAATAACAACAGACACAGATTTAACCTTAAACTCAATCACAACAGAGGATTTAATTGTAAATAATTTGAATGTAGATAATGTAATAACCTATGAAGCAAATGAATTCAATACAATAGTCATAAGGAGATTTGACGAAAGCACATCACCAGATATTAATTTAAGCGAGTTTCAGATATGGGTAAATAATGAAAATATCATATATGAGAATAGAGGTTTGTTAGATGGATACTTTGCGAATTGGTCTAATAAGGATACTCCTCTACCATCAGATGAATTCTTAGGTTTCACCAATAGTATAAATCCTTATTTGTTTAATAATGTAATTGAGGGTAGTATTGGAGCAAGCGGTTCTTCTCCTATTAATGCCGTCATCATAAAAAACATACCCTCAACGATAGTCAATGATATACAAGCGATTGTGTTATACCATAGGAGCGGAGATGGTAATGTAGGACGAGCAATAGGTTTGACGATTGAACTTTACAATTTACAAGATGACCCTAATCTTCTTTCACCATTAGCAACGACACCTATCATAGAGCGAGGTGTAAGAAGATATAGATATAATTTTCCGTCTATTAATACATATACATTAGGGACTTCTGATGGTGATAGCATATCACAAATACCATTAGATAATGAAGACCCTACTACCACAAATACGACCATCACAGAACAACCAACTATATTTAACGCAGATGTAAATATAAATACTGATATTACTATTAGCGGTGATTTAGTAGTAGGCACAACCAATGTAATTACTGAAATAGGAACAAAACAAGATGAAATAAATGATGGTGATTTAACCATAGCAAAAACAGATGGATTACAGACGGCATTAGATAATAAATACGATGATACAGGTGGGACAATTGATGGAAGTGTAACCATTACAAGTGATTTAGTAGTTGGAACAACGAATATCATCACAGAAATAGGAACTATTCAACAAAATAATGTTATTTTCAATTCAAATGAATATGGTTTGAAATCAATATCTAACTGGGTATCGCAAACAGCACCTTCAGCACAAAATTATCAAGAAGTGGTCTACGCAAGTGAATTGAACTTATTTGTTGCCATATCAGGGTCTTTTTCAGGAAATAGAATAATGACTTCTACGAATGGGATTGACTGGGAAGAAAGCATATCCTACCCTGATACTTTTTTATTTGAAATTGCTTGGTCTCCTAAATTGAGTTTGTTTGTGATAGTATTTACATTAGAACCTTGTGTAGCAACCTCACCTGACGGAAAAAATTGGACGAATTTACCTTATAACACTCCTTTTACTAATGTAGTAGCGGTTACTTGGTCTGAAGAATTAGAATTGTTCGTGGCATTAAGTTTTAATGGAAGAGTAATGACTTCACCTAATGGGACAACTTGGACGAATAGAGGAAATCCACTTAATAGTACCGGACAATCCCTTATATGGAGTAAAGAATTAAACTTATTGGTTGCCGTATCGCAAAATGGAACAAATAGGGTTGCTACTTCCAGCGATGGAATTACTTGGAATACTTTGCCCGTTTCACTAAATACTTGGAACGATATTGAATGGTCTCCTGCTCTTGGTTTATTGGTTGCCGTGGCAGACAGCGGAACAGGAAATAGGGTAATGACTTCAAGTGATGGTATTAATTGGGTAGATGGTTCTATAACAGACAGAAGTTGGGAAAGCATACGTTGGAGTGGAGATTTAGGTATTTTTTTAATAGTGGCAACAGACGGGTATATTGCTTATTCAACGGATGGATTTATATGGACGGAAAGTGTATTAACTGGTGATTTACACGGTTGTTGTTGGTCTCCTGAATTAGGGACTTTTGTCATAGTTGGTCAGGGGGGTCGTATATATAGCACATCATTGAAAGAACGAAAACCAACCAGCGATAATGTATTTAATAACGAGTTCAATAACATTAATGAAAGTGGAGAATGGACTTTTAAAACATTAAATTCAACAGATTTAACAAGTAATTCTTTAACAACGACAGGGAATGTTGATATTAGTGGTGATTTAGTAGTAGGCACAACCAATATCATTACAGAAATAGGAACGAAACAAGATACGATAGAAGACGGAGATTTAACCATAGCAAACACAAGCGGATTACAACTAGCATTGAATAATAAACAAGACACGATAGGAGACGGAGATTTAACCATAGCAAACACAAACGGATTACAGACAGCATTAGATAATAAATATGACGATACAGGTGGTACTATTGATGGAAATGTAAATATTACTGGTGATTTAGTAATTGGAACAACGAATATCATTACAGAATTAGGCACGAAGCAAGATGAAATAAATGATGGTGATTTAACCATAGCAAACACAAACGGATTACAGACAGCATTAAATGGAAAACAAGATACGATAGAAGATGGTGATTTAACCATAGCAAACACAAACGGATTACAGACGGCATTAAACGATAAACAAGATGAAATAAATGATGGTGATTTAACCATAGCAAAAACAGATGGATTACAGACGGCATTAGATAATAAATATGACGATACAGGTGGGACTATATCGGGAAGTGTAACCATTACAAGTGATTTAGTAGTTGGAACAACGAATATCATTACAGAATTAGGCACGAAGCAAGATGAAATAACAACAGACGCAGATTTAACCTTAAACTCAATCACAACTACAGATTTAGTGGTAAATGAGAGTTTGAATATTGATAATGTAATTACTTATGAAAAATATAAGCAATTCAATAGTATCGTCATAAGAAAACAAGATGAAACAG
>Ga0307966_1000222_pt1 | contig 46804 bp, 36 predicted proteins | sample OrgLakmetagen646_FD_203141 | JGI IMG/M metagenome (GOLD analysis project Ga0307966, IMG submission 203141) | Saline water microbial communities from Organic Lake, Antarctica - #646 | ecosystem: Environmental > Aquatic > Non-marine Saline and Alkaline > Saline | place: Antarctica: Organic Lake... | reverse complement strand
GGCCCTGCCTGGGGAATACTATTGGCCCCGGGGTGGGGAATACTCGTGACCCTTGACAACCTGGCGAAAGGCGATCAACCCATCATTCTGGCTTTGCCTCGAGGCTTAAAAAAGAGATGGGAGCCTGAAATACAAGCACAGTTGAAAACTGACAGGTTCCTGATAATTACTCCATTTGATAACTCTGTAACAAGAATTACGAAAGAAGCAGCAGAAATCAGAAACCGCTTGATGCTTGAGTTAGCTGATGATATTGTAGTTGGATATTTAGATCAAAAAGGAAGCTTGGATTCATTACTAAGCGAATTAAATCTAAAGAATAAAATACATTTTTTAACTGAGTAGCCACTAAATATGCCAGACATAAAACTCTTCCAAATTCAAGGCCAGTAAGTAACCGAACTAACCGGTTCAGCGGTAAAAATTGAAAAATCTCTGCAGGACCAAATTGAGAAGAACTTGGATACCTATCTTGGAGTTCGCTTTCTGGCAACGGAATATTCAACCGGTTTAAATCATGGAGGGCGAATAGATACCCTCGGTATTGATGAAAACGGCAGCCCGGTCATCATTGAGTACAAGCGGTCGATGAACGAGAATGTGATTAATCAGGGGTTATTCTACCTGGACTGGCTGATGGACCACAAAGCAGAGTTTGAGCTGTTGGTACTGAAAAACTTAAGCAAGGAAGACTCGGAAAATATCGACTGGAATAACCCAAGACTTCTTTGTATTGCCGGAGACTTTACGAAGTATGATGAACACGCCGTCAAGCAGATGAATCGAAATATTGAGCTGATCCGGTATCGAAACTTTAGGGAAGATCTTCTGTTGCTTGAACTAGTTAATGTTGCAGAAGCAAAAAGTAGTAGTTCAGGAGATTTGGGCACTGGACATTCACAATCCAAACAAGAATACAAGACTGTATCGGATTACCTAAAATCAGCCAATCAAGAATTGACGGATCTCTATCATGCTCTTCGCGATTATATGTTAAATCTTGGAGATGATGTGCAGGAAAAAACCCTGAAATACTATTTCGCTTACAAACGCATCAAAAACTTTGCCTGCGTGGAAGTCTATACTCAAAGCAACAAGCTGCAGGTCTATGTAAAACTCAATCCTGACAAAGTTCAGCTCGAGGAAGGATTTACCCGAGACGTCAGAAACATCGGGCACTTTGGTACCGGGGACTTAGAGATCACCATCCGCAACCATGAGGATTTAACCAAAGCGGAGCCGTTGATTTTGAGGAGTTATGAGGGGAGTTGAAAAATCAAACATAGACTGAATTTAAGGGCTGGATAGAATGAATTTACCCATCAACATAGAAAAGCTCATCAAAGGCGAAGTCGTTGAGACCGAGCGGATTGAATATAAATCAGGTTGGAATCCTAAGGATGTAATACACAGTATGTGTGCTTTTGCGAATGACATCAATAATCTGGGTGGTGGATACATTGTCATTGGCGTTGAGGAAAAAGACGGAGTTCCGCAATTACCTCCGGTCGTGGCTTCAGAAAAACCAGCTGGATGCTATTCAAAAGAAATTGGTGGAATTAAGCAATCTCATTCAGCCCGCTTATTTTGGTGTTCCCAATGTTGCTGAAGTTCAGGGAGAAAATGTTTTCGTTTTATACTGTCCCGGCGGAGATAATCGCCCCTATTCGGCTCCTGTTTCACTCTCCAAAAAGCGAAAAGATCATGGGTATTGGATCAGGTGGTACAATTCAACCGTACAGGCCAATCAGCAGGAAAAGAGAACCTTCTTCTTGTCACAAATATTTACTAAATTTGTGACAGAAAATAAAATAGGAATTTATGCAAAGTATAGAAGAACAGATACTTAATAAAATTAATAACTATAACCGTGGAAAAATATTTTTCCCGGATGACTTTGCAGCATTCGGTTCCAGTGAAGCAGTAAGGCAAGCCTTGGTTCGTCTTAAAGAGGAGGGAGAACTTGTGCGGCTTGCACACGGAATTTATTTATATCCCAAAACGGATTCTCAGCTTGGGGTATTAAAACCGACTGTAGAAAAAATAGCTGAGGCAATAGCAAAAAGAGACAAAGCTAAGATTATTCCTTCCGGTGCGTTGGCATTAAATAAGCTTGGGCTATCAACCCAAGTACCCATGAATACTGTTTATCTTACCGACGGGTCACAAAGAAGTATTCAGATCGGAAATCGAAAAATTAAATTTAAGAGAACCGTTCCTAAAAATCTAAAGACAAAGGGTGAGATCAGCTCGCTGGTTATTCAAGCCTTGAAAGAAATTGGAAAAGGGAATGTGACCGAACAACAAAAAGAGAAAATCACTGAGTTGCTGAAAAAGGAAAAATCGGAACATCTAAAATATGACATCAAACTTGCCCCGGTATGGATTCGGGAAATTATGGAACGGAGTATAGAAAAATGACAGATTGGCTAAAGGTAGAAGATGACAGAAAGAAACTGGTGTATGAGCAGGTAGCTGCTAATCAAGGTCTTCCACCTATAGCTATCGAAAAAGGTTTTTGGGTGACGCTGGTATTAGAATCAGTTTTTGGAATTAAGCAGGCTGAAAACATGGTTTTTAAAGGAGGTACTTCCCTGAGTAAAGGATGGAATTTGATTCAGCGGTTTTCAGAAGATGTAGACCTGGCAGTGGATAGAAAAGCGTTTGGCTTTGATGGAAAACTCGGGAGCAGCAAAAGGACAAGACTTCGAAAGGCCATTCGGGAATTTGTTTTGGAGGAATTAACTCCAGAATTGAAAAATATCCTAAAGGAAAAAGGAGCAGATGTTGAAGTCAAGGTTTGGGAATCAAAAAATTCTGACGAAGATCCTTCAACAATTGAAGTTAAGTTCCCCGCCGTAACAGAGTCAGTAAAATATCTACCACCAAGAGTGTTGGTTGAGATAAACGCTCGTTCCTTAATTGAACCTAACGAGGAGAAAGAACTCACTCCATTCAGTAACACCGCTCACTTTTATTTTCTCTCCAAAATGGTCAATCCATCTGTTTTCGTTCTGAAGCATCTGAACGCCGTACTCTCCCAGGGTTTCAGAGATCAGACTGGCATCCGTCCAGTAATCGTGGTCGCCCAAAACGGCATAGGTTCCATACGTGGCATCAATATTACCGAGGGCCTGTGCACCGGCTTCAATGAAATCTGTGCCGGATGAGATCAGATCACCTCCAAAAAGCACCAGATTGGGTTCTGTTGCATTCACGCGATCAACATATTTTTTCATTTTTTGATCACTGGTGTAGGGATCAGCGTGTAAATCGGCTATATGAACAATAGTGATGGGTTTAAAGTCTTCATTTGGTGTATTGTATGTAATCTCTTTGACTGTAATGGAGTTCAACATCTACTGAATCCTTCGCATGATTTGTCATTTAGTTGAACTTTGTTCGTGTAAAAGTTGAACGTTTATAGTAAATAAAAGCTAACTAATGCGCACTAGCAGAAACTCACTTGGGTTTCTCATCACACATCTTATATCAAACTATGTTCTGCTGTAGTTTGAATTCAAGCAGTTTTGAATATCCTTATATCTTCATCTAGCGGCTCTGATCCCGAGCTTAATTTTTTCAGGTAGTTCACCATTCGCCATCCATCTGTAATGTGTGGCAGTAGATATAGATAGCAAATCTCTACTTTAATATAGTCCAGTTTTTAGGGGGAACGTTCCTTAACCCGGGTTATTCACGATGACGCGTGTAAGAGTATATTAACGTGTTGAGATTAATGTATGTACGTTGTTTATCTTATAACTCAACTTTTGGTGTAGATTTTTTGCGGCTAATTTCTATCTGTACTGCGTATACGTGCAAATGGCTTACTCAGGGTACACAAGTATCCTTCCGTCTACATTTCCACGTCGCTTTCTTCACATTAGAGGCTGTCCAAAAAAGGAACATAATAAGTTGCTAAGCTTAAATAATTTAGACTTTAAATCCCTCTCTATTAGATAGAGAGGGATATAGGGTGAGTCAGAAAAAGGTTCCTAAATTATTTAAGCGTATTCCGGAGCAAAATACTTTTTGGACAGCCTCATTGGTGTATAATCCGGGTTAGTTATTGTACTGACGTCATTTAGTGAAAAAAGGTCGAGTCTCTTCAGGAATGTTTTTAATCTTCTTTATTAATATGGTCGAACTCACTCCAAAGGCATCTCCACCTCTTCTCCCCAGATATATTTATTAAACCACATCCAGTTGTGCCAGGTGGCAGCCAGCCTTTCTTTAGGCTTAGTGATCCCATGCCCAAATCCTTTATAGATGATCAGTTTAGACTCAACACCTACATCCTGCAGACCCTGAAACAGTTCGTAGGCATTTGGAGTAGGTACTCTTTGGTCAAACTCCCCGTGTTGTATCAGTGTGGGAGTTGATGCATTATTAATGTAGGTCATTGGAGATGTACGTTCATAGATTTCCTTATCCTCCCACGGTGTGGCTTGCAGGTATTGACGGGTAAACGGATGGATATCAGTGTTTACGTAGTAAGTCATCCAGTTGGAGATCCCGGCACCCACACTGACTGCTTTAAAGCGATTCGACCATGTTGTCAGAAATGCTGATATGTAACCGCCCTGACTCCATCCCATGGATCCCAATTTTGTAGAATCCACTACTCCCTGCTCTATCAGGTGATCCACGCCGGATAGGACATCCCATGCGTCCCCAACTCCAAGATTTCTCACATTAAGCGAACGGAACTCTTCTCCGTACCCTGCCGAGCCCCTGTAATTCGGTTGCAGTACCAGCGCGCCTTTATTCACCCACTGTACGATAGGATAAACGTATGCTGGGACAGGTGAGGGCAGTGAAATACCGGTCGGCCCTCCGTGTATAGCTACGAGCAATGGGTATTTCCTATCCGGATCATAATCCTGAGGTTTATGTAATACCCCTTCGATAACAGCCCCATCTCGGCTGGTCCAGCTGATCACTTCGCTGTCGGTGGTTTTCCAGTTGGAGATCTGATCATTGAAATTCGTCAGTCTTTTACTTTGTGAGGTTTCCAACTCCGTCAGATAGACCTCGTCCACCTCACCACCATCACGGGCGATTGTTGCGTACTTTGATCCGTCTTTGGATATGGAAAGGTCATAAACAATTCTCTTAAACTCGGAGTGCTTTTCAACAGCCCCATTTTGCGGGTCAAGACGGAATATGGGGCGTCGGGTTTTCTGCCAGGCAGTAGCGTAAATGCCGTTATTTGTCCAGGAAGAAATATTAAGGTTTTCATCAAAGTTTTGAGCAACCTCTTGGGACATCCCGGTCTCTATTTCATAAATGAAATATCTTGCATTGGTATAAAAATTACTGCTGTCGTTTTCGACACTGCTGGTATATACGAATTTACTGCCATCAGGTGACCATACGCTGAATCCGTCAGACGAGGGATTGGTAACCACCTGATCTAACTCCATTTCTGCGGGATCATATAGTGCTATATCAGCCTTCAAAAAACTGGTAATTATGGGGTCCGGCTGATAATCGACCGCGATCTTCTCTCCTGAAGGTGACCATGAGATATTAGTTATGGTAAATTCAGCATCCTCCAGATGAGCCACTATTTCCGGTGCTTCCGGATACATGGTATAGGTTGTATCCTGATCATTAGGGCGCTGGTGAGACCGGGCAAAGTCTGGATTAAAATCCACGGTATAGAGACGGCTGAGCAAATAATCAGTCTCATCTTCTGCAAATTCACCATACCGATCCTCCTTGGATTTCTGTTCTTCCGGTTGATCTTGCTCAGCCAAAAAAGCAAGAGTCTTACCGTCCGGTGAGAGGTGAAAGCTCTGAACACTTTTATCGATATATGACAGAGGAAATGCTTCTCCTCCATCTGGAGAGATCGCAAACACCCGGTTATCTCCGTCTATGTTTCGAGTAAACAGGATCCATTCACCATCATCTGACCATACCCCGCTATCGCTTGATCCATCACTGTTGTGGGTCAAAGGGAAAGGTTTCGCACCATTTTTTGATAAAAATAACTCAGAATCATACCTGTTTTCTGACCATTCAGTTGATGAGACAGAGTAAAGTACATGTTTTCCGTCGGGAGATATTTGTACAGAACCCGGACTTTTTAATGAAAGTACCTGCTCAAAGGTAGGCTCGGTCTTTTCATTAGTATTCTGAGAGTAAGCTAAGGCAGGAAAAAATAAAAACAACCCTAAAACCCAAATAACATATTTCATATCAGCAATTTATTAGTTCAACAGTTATAAATAATGAACTAAATTTCAATCACATTTGGAAATGCTTTGTTGGAAGGGTTGATAATTTATACAAACAGGTGATTTCTTATTTTTTGATAGGATAAAATGGATAAAACAGAGTTTTAAATAATTGACCTTTTTATAGCATATAAGCTCTATATAAAAACAGCATACACTCCATAAATCGGTGCCGGAAAACCCCCACCAAGCAGAATAAAAAGGAATCCGGTTTACGTCCGTAGCTGAATGCCATCTGGAGACCCGATACCTGTTCTTTTACCCAATACCGGTTTGAAGTGTCCGATATTGAGTATGATTAATGCACAGAGCTTTTTTAAAAGGCTCATTTGAACAATGATGCTTTGCTTCAGCTTTTTGATCATACATGGCAATATCACATAAAATGACAGACAGAAAGATAGTAAATGGCCAAAAACTGAAAGCCATCCACTATTCAAATGACATCTCTACTCAAAAAGTATCATGTCAGCCCGAACGGTCACTTTTACCTTCGTATAGAGTACGAGATTCAGCATTTCAGCATCGTACCTCACGTTGGTAAGCGCAGCTTTCTCTCCTCGAACGGATCCGTACTGTTCTTCGTAGGATGCCCAGAGATCTTCAATCGCTTCAGCATAGAGCATTCCGGTGCCGCTCACACGTGCTATTGCCAGAGAGTTGGCCACAAAGCCGTTTGAATAGCTTACTCCAAGAATATAACCCGCTGATGATTCGCCTGACAGGTTCGTTGCCTGAATGACATAATTGCCGTCATTCAGGTTTACAATGGTTTGGTTTCCGGCTAAAAAAGCACCGCTGTTGGAACATCCGGTAAACAGCAGGGAGATAAGAATAATGGGCACGATTAACTTCTTCATAACAACCTCATTGATAAGATTTATTACAGTTACATTTGCTTCTTCAAAATACGGATTTCCAATATAAATAGATGCTATGAAAAGGCTGATTATTTACATAAATAAGGTACATTGCAAGCCCCCGTTTCGTTTCCGGAATAGAAACTAAAAGTGCGTTAATCTGTACTATAATAGATGTAGCTTTTGAGCCCGGGCAGGCAGAGTAAAAGCGATATATGAAACAAATTTCTCATTAATCTTAAAGTACAAGGACTTTGGCTGTATCAATCTATCTGTTAGTCGCTGCAGTACTCTTATTGAGCAGTATATTTTCAAGTAAATTATCAATGAAGTATGGTATTCCTGCACTTCTGATTTTTTTGGGAATCGGGATGATATTTGGTTCAGATGGACTGAGTGTCGTGTATTTTTCGGATTATCAGCTTGCCCAGTCACTGGGTATTGTCGCCCTCATTTATATCCTGTTTTCCGGTGGCCTTGATACCCGGTGGACGAAAGTAAGGCCCATTGTTTATCAGGGCATTCTGCTCTCAACGGTCGGGGTCCTGATCAGTGCTCTCATTGTAGGCTATTTTGTATCACTCATTCTTCAAGTGTCTCTTATCGAAGGTATTTTATTAGGGGCTATTGTTTCATCAACGGATGCTGCCGCTGTATTCTCAGTTCTGCGTTCACGCGCGGTTGGTTTCAAATACCGTCTGCGTGAATTGATTGAATTTGAGTCAGGGACGAACGATCCGATGGCTATTTTCCTGACTATAGGCCTGATCCAATACATAACCACGCCTGACATGTCGTGGGTGGGATTTATTACCCTTTTCCTCATGCAAATGGGTGTCGGGCTTGTGGCAGGGCTGCTCTTTGGTAAAATGATAACGTGGCTCATCAACCACGCTAACCTGGGGTACGATGGTCTATACCCGGTACTGGCACTTTCCTTTGTTCCTCTCATCTACTCCACCACAGATCTTCTTGGAGGGAGTGGATTTTTAGCTGTCTATCTTGCCGGACTTGTAATGGGGAACTCCACATTTGTTCATCAGAAAAGTTTGATGAACTTTTTTGATGGTATTGGCTGGTTAATGCAGATTTGCATGTTCCTGATTCTGGGCCTGTTGGTAATCCCATCAGAAATACCCGCCATCGCTTTAAATGGCCTGTTAATTGCCCTTGTACTAATCGTGATCGCCCGCCCGGTGAGTGTGTTTTTAGGTACCCTCTTTATGGGTATGAAAACAAGGGCAAAACTGATGGTTTCATGGGTTGGATTGAGAGGTGCGGTTCCCATTATTATGGCAACTTTCCCTTTGGTATATGGACTCGAAGTGGCAGAACTCTTTTTCAGCGTTGTCTTCTTTGTTGTCGTCACTTCAGTTCTAATTCAGGGTACAACTATCCCTATTGTTGCAAAATGGCTCCATGTGGGTATACCTGTAAAAGAGAAAACCCGGTACCCGATTGAACTGGAACCGTCAATTGATACAAAAACGGCCCTGAAAGAAGTGGAGGTTGAAGATGGGGACTACTCTGTTGGCAAGCAAATCCTTGAGCTGGGCTTGCCTGAGAATGTTTTAATCACTCTTATTAACAGGGAAGGGAAATTTCTGGTACCACGCGGCACGACGCGGGTAGAAGTACATGATAAACTTCTGATTCTATCAGATAAAAAAGATGTTTCTGAGATAAGGAAACTTGTGAAAGGAGAAGTGAAGTGGAAATAAATCTACTCCTTGTTAGAGTTATCAGACCGGCAAAATTTCCGGATATTAATTAATAATGTCGATGAAAAGATTTAAACATCACGCTGTTGCACTTATTACTTGAACACTGCTTGCGAAATAAACAGAGTTATAAGCTCAGGTAAATGAAGCGTATTATCCATTTTTTTCGCAAATATAAATAGCCCCTGCAACAGGCAGATCTTTTTAGATCGGAGAGAGCTCTGCCCCTCGGGATGCTTTCGGCAAAAAACCCTCTCGGAATAAATCAGATTCTGTCATTTGAAGTTAACTCCTTACGTAACTGAAAGATCATGCTTGATAAGCTCAAAGAACTCAAAGATGTCATTACGAACACCGCAAATCAGGTTCAATTCGATCCTGAACGATTTGACGATCCCCTGGCTATGTCAATCAAATGGACGCCAATAAAAGGAGGAGGGTCTAATTTCAGAACTCATAAATTCTATTCCGGAGGGGCAAATCAGGTTGGTTTTAAAGCAACGCTTGGAGCAAAAATATTTAGTGGCATTTTTTCAGTAGTTGGAATCGGCGTAATTGTTTTTCCACTGGTTAATAAGATTGATAGCGGCGCGCCACTTTTAGAGTGGGAGACTCTATTCTTTATTATTTTTGGGTCGATATTTGCCGGAGTTGGTATTTATATGTTCAGATCTTACTCTAAGCCAATTATTTTTGATAAAATGGTGGGTTATTTCTGGAAAGGGTGGACTAAACCTGAGCGATATAAAAGTGATAAAAAGATACCGGGTTCAGTTCGGCTGGATGATATTCACGCGCTGCAGTTGGTGTCAGAATACATCAGAGGTGATAAAAAAAACTATTACAGCTACGAGCTTAACCTTGTAACGCACGACGGAAAGCGTCACAATGTGGTTGATCATGGGGACCGGTCGGATCTGGTAGCTGACGCGGACAAACTCTCTGAATTTCTTGGAAAACCGGTCTGGGATGCTACCTGATCACAGGTAGAAAAACCGGCATCTGACTTGCATCTCAAGATGCCGGTTTTTTCATCTGGACTCTTAAACCAATCGTCTTTCTGCATCGGCTACAAAGCGTCTAGCGTCTCGTCTTGAAAAATCGTCCATCACCTGCGTATCGTTAATTTCAAGTTCATCAAAGATTTCATTCCCGTTGAGATCCATGATGAAAACGTGCCCATCATCATAACGAATTGTAGAGATTTCATTAAACGGAATGACAATCGCGTGGTTGAGCAGTGTTCGAATGCCGCTTCCTACCATCGACTTAATCACATCAGCAAATGCCGATGAGTCACCATTTCCTTCCTCTGAGCTATTTATTTCATCTTCCATCTCATTCAGAAATTTATCTGTAAACTGGATGGCAATTCCCTCTTCAGCTACGATCAGATTTACGGATTCATCACTGGTTGCAATCATTCGGATGACATCAGATTCGGTAAACCTATCTACTGTTTGTGCATCAATATCTGAGTCTATTTCAATGCCTTGAGAATTTTGAGCTTCTACTGTGCCGGGCAGGAAAACCAAGCCGAGAAGTATAATGATGCAGCCGGTAACTGCGCTTGTACTGTTTATGAAGTGATCCATTTCGAACAATTAAATTCAGGTTATAGCACTGCTACGATTTAAATCTTGATGTGTTTCAAAGTCGAAAATAATTGAGAGTTGAAATCAAATCGATCGCGGGCGTTAGTAGCGATAGTGCAGCAAAGCATTGTGAAATAAGGAACGGAAAAAGCTCATCCGGATGATAAACCTGCCAGACTGTTTTGTGTCTTTCAAAACTGCTGGTAGAGTTTAGCGGATCTGGCGCCTTTCAGGTTTGGTTGAAGCGTGTAATTAGGTATTGTAAACCCGACGCTTCCAGGAGCTCTCTGTCGTTCGCACGCTGGGAGGTCGAATGATAAACCTGTCGCCCAGACCCGGTAGAGTCCGATCCATCGGCTGACGGAGAGGTCCTGCCGGAGTCGGGCATGTAAGACCCATTGCTTTTAAACTACATCAAAACAAATAGCCCAAACCAACACTCTACCAGGAATCCACGCGAAAATCGTGCGTGGCTACTCTGGCAGGTGGTGGAAGTGGGATATGCACCCGACGCTTCCAGGAGCTCTCTACCGTTCGCACGCTGGGAGGTCGGTTCTTTTGTCAGACCGTAATTCTTTTCGCCAGGGTGACAGATATTGTCACTCTTCTCTGTTATCTTCAACTCGTTGCCAATCAAGGATCACATCACCCCAGCGATTATGAATATTCTTGCAAGTGCCGATCTGCATCTCGGGAGACAGTCCTCCGGTATGCCTGAGACTCTGGATGAACGTTCGGCAGTGTTTACATGGCACCGGCTTGTGAAACTGGCAATTGAAAAAGAAGTGGACGCCGTTGTGCTTGCGGGTGATGTGGTAGATCGGGAGAACCGTTTTTTTGAGGCGATCGGACACCTTCAGCGAGGATTTGAACAGCTGGAAAACGCCGGAATTTCTTTGGTGATGGTGGCCGGCAATCACGATTTTGATGTGCTGCCGGATATCATCAAAAACAGGGATTATGAACATATTCATCTTTTAGGCAAGAATGGCTCTTGGGAGCTGAAAGAAATATCGACCCGAAGTGGGCAGGTACAGTTTATGGGATGGTCGTTTCCTGAGCAACACTACCATGGAGACCCACTCCTTGAGATACCTGGTCTGGATCTGAAACCTGATCCTAACCTGCCGCTGATCGGCGTACTCCACGGTGATTTATACGATGCAAAAAGTACGTACGCGCCAATAGATCCGGGTGGGTTGACCCGACTACCGGCAGACGCATGGATTATAGGACATATCCATAAGCCGGATGTTTTGAATGAAGCCAATCCATTGATCTTCTATCCCGGATCTCCCCAGGCCCTGAGCTCAAAAGAGAGAGGAGCACATGGGGTTGTACTACTGAACGTGAAGGGCGTAGACATCAAGCAAAAAAACATACCGCTCTCTCCGGTGCGGTACCGGGCTCTGAAGGTTGAACTGATGGGTGCGGAAGATAAATCAAAGCTCCGAAACCGGATATTGAGCGCTGTTCGGGACGACATGCAGCAAATTGAGAGTGAGCTATCGAATGTATCAAGACTGATTTATGACCTTTCATTGACAGGGGCACATCGGGCACTACCGGAACTTGAACGGTGGATCGCTTCGTTTGATTTGGCTGAACTGGAACTGGCAACAGATCCGGTGGCATCTATCCGGAAAATGGAAAACCTGGCGGAGCCTGTTGTTGAAAACCTTCAAGAATTGGCCACCCATCCAACTCCCACCGGCCTAATAGCTAAAACAATCGTAGAGCTGGAATCCGGTGGATCATCTGAATTTTTAAATCGGCTGGTTAATGAGCAGCTCGAACAGATTAGAATGGTTAACGACACCGGAACCTATTTTCCACTGGTAGACGAGGAGATGAACGCCGGGGATTCAGAAGAACAGGCAAAAACGATGTTGCTGAAGGAGTGCCGAAAGCTGCTGGGTGAGCTGATGAATCAGAAAGCGCAGCTGGAGGAGGGCTGAACAAATGGATAAGAACCAGCTAATCATACAGAATCTTGAGATCCGTAAAATGCCCGGCTTTGAGCGCGGGATGAAGAGATACAGCGATTTTTCACCTCAAATAAACATTATTGCAGGGCCGAACGCCTCGGGTAAAAGCACCACTGCACGAGCAATTCAGAAACTGATTTGGCAGAGGAATACCGCACGTATGAATCTTGAAGGCGACCTGCGTGTAAACGGCGAACCATGGGGGGTGCGGATCGATTCGAATTTTAAACAGGTGCAGCGAAGCGGTATTGATGACGAGCTTCGCGGCCTGCCGGCAGCCGAAAGCAGTGACCGCTACATGCTGGCACTTCACGAGCTGATACTCGATGAGGGCGGTGACCTTGCCCAGAAGATTATTCGGGAATCGATCGGCGGGGTAGATCTCGATAAAGCGGCGGCGGATCGTAACTACAGTTCCTCTGTCAAAACCACCGGTATTGGAGAGTATAAGGCCTATAAGCGGGCTACAAATACTGTGTTGGAACAAAACAGGATTCAAAGAGACCTTAAAAAGGAATCGCTTGAACTCGTAACTCTTCAGGAGAAAAAAGAGGAGGCGGAGCAAGCAGCACTCAAAAAAGAGCTGTACCAAGACCTGATCAATTATTTGAAAGCGGAAGAGGTTTTTGGGCGGGCAAATGCCCTGCTTGAGGAATTTCCGGAGGTGATGGAGAATGTACGAGGCGATGAAGCCGAACGGGTTGAATCGCTTGAAAAAGAGATGCTTAGTGCAAAGAGGTCCATCTCTAATTCTAAAGAGAACCTTGAGTCTCTACAAACAGATCTCGAGAAACTGGATCTGCCAAAGGAAGGCATCCCGGCCACCGAAATTGATGAGCTGGAACTGCGCACTGAGGCGATAAAGGAGCTGGAGAGGGGGTTATCGGAGCAGAAAGAGAAACGTGATGCATTGGATTCCCGAAAAACTAAGATTTTAGATAGCATCGGGAAAGATATAAATACGGACGATTGGGACGGGCTGAATCTGGATGAAATTGGCAGTTTGGACCAGTTTCTGCAGGATGCACATACGACGGCGAGTCGTAGCAACTACTGGTCAACTGTGCTGAATGAACTGGAAAACCAACTTTTAGAGCCGGTTGCAGACCGCGAGACACTGAATCAGGCGGTGAAACATCTCTCCTTGTGGCTCAAAGAGACAGAAGAGTATAAAGGTTTGCCGGGTTGGATACTGATTTCGATTGCTCTCGCGTCGGGATTGACAGCACTCGTTTCATATTTCTGGTGGCCCGGCAGCTTAATAGGAGCTGCAATAGTCCTGACCATTGCTCTGTACGGGATTCTTGCCGGGCGATCATCAAACAGAAGCCACCGGACGGAATTGCGTGAGGAGGATTTCAAAAATACGGGTTTGACTGCTCCGGAAGAATGGAACCCTGAAACGGTGCAGCAACGGCTGGATGAGCTGCTCGAATCTTTGAAGGAGGCTCATAGCCAGGAACGTATCCGGCAGGAGAAGGAGTCGGCCGAAAAAAAACTCAGAGAACTGTCTGGTAATATTTCAGAGTTAAAAGATTCCAGAGAAAGACTAAAAGATCGGCTGAAGGCACTGCCGGAGTTGCCGTTTGACGACCCCGAAAATGACAACAAGCTCTACTGGTTTCTGGTTCGCGTACTGGAGTGGCACGAGGCTGACGATGAGCAGCAGGACGTAGATGCATCTTTGAAAGATTTGCGGGAGCGATATGATGAGCAACTCAGACGGGCTAACGCAATCATAAGACCCTATCGGGCTGCGAATATTACGGATTATGCAACAGCGCATGCACAGGTCAAAGAGCTGAAAAGACTTGAAGATCAGCGGCAAAAGGCTTTTGGGCAGATTGAAATTGAGCAGAAAGCGATCAGCACGGCCAGTCAATCACTCGAAACCCGGCAGGAGGAGCAGAACAAGATTTTTCAGAGGTTAGGGACAGAACCGGAGGATAGAAATCGAGTTTTGGAATTGAGTCGCGGACTTGAGGAGTATCAAAAAGCAAAGAACGAGTTCGGATTTGCTGAAAAAGATCTGCAACAGAAAGAGAGAAAGCTGAAGGCAGATCCGCTGTTTGAAAAGCTGCAGATTAAGCCGGAGCTGATTGCTTTAGATGAAGCCGAGTTGTTACGTAATCAGTTTGAAAAGCAGGCGTCGGGCCTGGATGACATTCAGGACAAAATGAGCCGCATTGATGAACGCGTGAAGGAGGCAAAAAGAGGGCACTCGCTTGAAGATAAGCTAAGGGCAAAAGATGAGGCACTGGAAAATCTCCAGGTGAAGTACGAACAGAACCTTGAATCGTTGACCGGTAATCTGATTGTGAATCGGCTCAGGGAGGAGATGAGAGAGAGCAACCGTCCAAAGGTGTTTAAACGGGCCAATCGGCTGTTTAACCGGATCACCAAGGGTCAGTACGAAATTGGTATAGATGAGTCGGATGACGCAACATTTGTCGCATACGATACGGTGAAAAACGAGGGATTAGAGCTCGATCAGCTCTCCAGCGGTACCCGGATTCAGCTGCTGCTTTCGGTGCGGCTGGCGTTCGTGGAGATGCAGGAGCCGGCCTTGAAACTTCCGATCCTGGCCGATGAACTACTGGCAAACAGCGACGATCAGCGGGCACGTGCAATTATAGAAGCACTCATTGAGATTAGCCGGGAGGGGCGGCAGGTGTTTTACTTCACGGCACAGGCAGATGAGGTAGGAAAATGGAAGTCGGTGATGGAGAACTGGGATGGTGTTGATTTGAAAGAGTTTTATCTTTCAGACGAGGACTTTGAAGGTTCAGAGCCATTATTCAAAGTTAATTCGAAGCCTTTTGATTTGATGCGTAACGTCCCTCAACCGGATGGTATGAACCATGATAGCTATGGAGAGAAACTAAAACGGCCCGTATTTAATCTGACCGTGCATGAACCGGAATCTCTTCACCTGTGGTATCTTATCGAAGATCCTGAACTGCTGTCAGAATGCCTGAAACTCGGGGTTGACCGCTGGGGGAAGCTGAACAGTTTTCTCAATCACGGAGGAGTAATTGACGATCTAAGTAAAGATAATGTTGAGGAGATGCGCAAAAAGATTGATCTGCTTGGCCGATATCAGCAGTTATACCGGCGGGGGCGGTCACAACCGATCAGGCGGCATGCGTTAGAAGATTCCGGCGCTGTGTCTCCAACATTTATAGGCAGCGTGTCTGCTAAACTTACAGAAGTAAGTGGAGATCCGGGCGCGCTTCTTGAAGCACTCAATAATAGCGAGGTGTCCGGTTTTAGATCGTCAAAAACAGATGAACTTGAAGAGTACCTCATCAATAATGGCTATATCGACACGCGTGAGCCGCTGACTCAGGAAGAGATTGAAATACAGCTTCAGGCATATCTATCGAATCTTGAACTAACAAGAGAAGAGGCGGAGCGGTTTTTGAAGCGAGTCAATGAAAATTAGTCAGGGTCACACGCAATAGGTCTGGTATTACAGAAAAAGATGTAAATAGGTGGAAAAGAAGCCCAAATATAAGCTTCTTTTTTCGATACAATAATTGGCTAAAGAATTATATTAAATAATATTACTTATACATTAACCAGTGGTTCAGAATTTCGTTTGTTCAGAACCACCTAAAGCTCGTATATTTATATCAGTTGATTAAAAAACAAGCCCACCAATCTAAAATCAACTACTATTACCGCCATTCTCTTACACGTAATCAATTCCTTTTTTAAATCATTTTCGATTATATAATCACACGATTTATAGCCATTATTTTATCAGAGTTAACTTCTTCACAGCAGCGAAATTCCCGGCTTGTATTCTGTAAAAATAGGTTCCGCTTGCCACGCTGCCCGCATTCCATGTCACGTTATGCCATCCGGCCGTCTGTTTTTCATTGAGTAGCGTTGCTATCCGCCGACCCATCACATCGTAAATCCTGATCGTGACATCAGAAGCTTCCGGGAGGGCGTAGTTGATGACCGTTGAGGGATTAAATGGGTTCGGATAGTTTTGGAAAAGTTCATACTGCATGGGCAGGTCAGCCACGCCTTCTTCCGTTGAAACGGTGATGCTTGTGGATGCATCAGCTTCGGTTTTGATAGGCTCACTATTGCCAACAGCATCATAAGCAATACTAAAAAACGAGTAGGTTGAATCAGGTTGGCCCACAAAGCGTCCTTCTGTGGCCGGTGTGGATTTTTGCCAGAAAAGGAAGGGGCCATCGTTAACGGCAAGATATATATCATACGTCGAGATACCCGCACCGCCGTCTGAACCGCTCCAGGAAATGTCGAACGCGCGGGTTCCCTGAGACGAGGTAAACTGTTCAACCTGGCTCGATGGTGCCGTAATATCTATGACATTGCCCCAGACTGGTGTATCGATCGGTTCGTTCAGGTCAAAAATGATACGGGCTTCATTGCGAATAGCGTGGCCGTCAGAGAGTTCTTCAAATGCTTTGACGCTGAATGCCACGCTGCCTTCGCCCTCAGGGGCGGTTTGGTTTGGAGGCAAGAACCCATCGAGTGGATCAAACGGCAGATCGTTGGTTTCGGGGTCGAGCGTAGTAAATTTCCAGGTGACAATGCCGGTCTCGGATACCATGTTGGCATCAATCAGCAGATCAAACTCACCGTCAAGTACAGGCACCCTTGTGTTGAATCGGCGCAGGCCTTCAGGAACGTTTATTCGTTGATCAGAAAAAGTGATATCGCCCAGTTCAAACGTTGATAGATCGTAAGAATCGACATCGAGCGTGTCGCGAACCAGAACCTCCTGTGCCGGAGCGCTGGCATCGGGCATGTTTTCGAACCGGATCAGGTATTCCATCAGCCGGCCCGGTTTGATGTAGCGTTCAGTTCCTACGCCCCGCAGGCCCAATTTGTCGTTTGGATCGGCGGAGGTGAGAACTTCAACATCAGTAGTCTCACTTGTGGGTTGATTAGGGGAAACTTCAGAGTCTTCTTCAGGCTTATCTACGGGATCCTCACAGTTTCCATTTGGACACAATCCCCGGTCTGTTTTCTGAATACGAAATTCAGAATTATTGATATCAGTCTCATTTGGATTTGTCGAGAAAAAGACTCCGTCCTCGTCAATTGGATAAACCCTCTTAACAGTTGCACTTGTTCCACCCGATTTCCAATTATCGATTGTGTAGAAATTTCCATTTGCTAACTCAATTAATGATAGAGTGTGTGCATAGGATGGGGGATCCAGTGGATTGAAGTTATAGTCCGGAAATTCGAGATCTTGTCCCTTATTCCACCATTTATCGTAGGAGTCGTACGTATTAAAGACGTCATTTTCTGCAGTCGTTAATGAGCCGAGAGTACCAATCTGTTTTACAGAAGATCCTTCCGGCAAAAGATTGTTACTTCGTATGCCATCAATCATATTATTCGATGCATCTGCACACGAGTTTGTTATATCGGTAGTAAACCGGAAACTGTCTGCATTTGAATTTTCTATCGCCAATTGAATAGATGGTACAAGAGCGTCGGCATCAGCACCGAAGTTATCTTCAAGAGATGAAAAACTCAGTCCACCCCATTCGGAAACTTCCAGGTCAGCCCCAAGCTGAAATACACGCTGAGCGTGAGCGGTTTGTATTGATAGTAAAACTAGTGATAAGAGATATATTTTTTTCATAATCGAACCTTGAATTTTCTTATGTGGTATTGAAATGAGTATTCTGCACAAAAAATGACACCCAGTGAGACTTTTGGTTATTTATAAATCCATGCTGCCTTCAATTGCATGTTGACTGCTTGCGGTATGGCTGCAGTAATTTCAAATGTTCGGCTGCCGCCTGCTGGCAGTGTGGTAGCAGGTAGTTCGAAAATCATTCGGTTATTCTCTTCTCTAATGGGAACAACAGAACTCCATTGAACCGTAGATCCATCAGCGCGCTGAACATTGCCGTCAACAAGCTCCCACTCGGCATTTAATGGAAACCCGGATAGTACTGCGTATCCCGATACATCAACATTACCCTGATTTTGTAGAATAATTTTATAAGATCGTGTTCTTACCCTTGGAACTCTAACGGGTGCAAAAACCTGCACGAATACGTCTGGGTAGATACCACCTTCTATGGTAAAAGCATTTAGTATAGTAACTTCCTGGCCTAAACCATTTTGGATAATAAGATCTCTTGTACCAAGATCCTGACCAATTAAATTTAGCTGAGTTTCTAATTTGGTGCCGGTTTCATTGATTTCAAGACCTTGTGATACTACACTACTACCAGGCCCACTAACACTAACCGTAGTATTATTCGAAAAACCAGCACCGGTTACAGTCATTGTGGTTAATCCAACATTTCCACCCTGTCTGGGTGTGAAATTTAGAACCCGAAATGCCGTTTCCTCAGAACTGGCGGTTATGGTCATCGATGCAAAAAGTTTAGCTGCTGTCGACTGCTCGTTGACAGATTCGATTTGCAACCCTACGCTCCTTGAACTTCCTTCAAAAGGCAGCGGCAAAACGGAAACAACAACCGAATCAGCGCCTGCGGGAAACTGTATCGTCCCGCCAAGAAGGTCCGTTGTATAGTGAACATACTGTTGAGCGGATCCATAAAGTGAATAGGGTAGCGTGACCGATTCAAACGGCGTTCGGTTCGCTCGAATGACAAACAGGCCAGTGTTATCATCACCCTGGGTACTCTCTTTGAGGATGTGTACTGACAGTTCAAGAGGGGCTTGTGATATTGAGATCTGCGTTTGAGCTGACCCTCCGCGAGGATCGCTTACAGTTAAATTGTAGTTCCCAAATATCAGTGCTGAGGAGATATCAAACCACACACCTGCCGTATCAGGAGCGATAGAACCCACTCTTCCTCGGAGGGTTCCGAACTCATCAGGGGCATTACAACTAACACAGGTAAGTTCTACGGTCATGTCAGGTGAAAAGCCGCTGCCGCTCATCTCTATTTTCCCATCAGACCCTGCCTGAAGCTCATTTGGAGCTGCAGTAAGTTCGCCGGAAATAGTTGGAACACCCTCAAATGCTGTAATAATGAGAGAGGTGTCGCTGAATTGAGGGTAAAATGTGACGTCATTTGTTACGTCAATAAAATTCTCCAGCACTGAAAAGCCACCTGACATTTGAAGATCCGCTCGAATGACCTCAAATTCGTCACCGGGTTCAGGGATATAATTCTGGTTGGTCAGTAAAGCCAACTCCCCTCCAAGAACCGCATTGCCGCCAGGCCGCCTGAAGCCGATATTGTAACCCGCTTGTTTTATAAGCAGTTTTGAACTCTGGAGTTCGTCATCCGTTTCGCCAATGAAAATTTCCAGCCTGGCTGTAGTATCGTTTGGCATATAATCACCAACATAAGTGAATTGAGATGGGGATGGCCCGGGATCGAGAATTCCATTATTGATGAAATCGGTTCGCGCAACGTCAATTCCACCCGGGCCACGCAAACGAGCATCAGGGTGGTGACTGAATTCTCCCCTGAACTGTACCTCGCCCGTCACCAATTCCATAAGGGTCCCGGGCTGGTTATTGAATGCAGAACTAAAAATGGAAAGTCCCTCACCACCGCTTTTCAAAAAAGTACCGTGGTTATCGAACAGGCCCGGGATACCGCTAAACGAGACAATTGAAATATCATCGGTAATCGTAAACTCACTGTTATTTTCGAGCAACGCACCGTTTGTCACGTAAAAATTACCGCCGACATGTTCAATAGAACCGTTATTGATCAATCTGCTGTTGTTCAATCCTGTAAAGGAAGGTGAATCCAGAACAATCAGCCCATCATTCCTTAACTCTCCGCCTGCTGTTAAATATTGGTTGGCCCATTGAAGTCCTGTACCGGTGAAATTAAAAACGGCACCTGCTTCATCGGCCTTAAATTCAGTATTAATGGTAATTGTACCGACGGGTGCTTCTGTAAATACACCACGGAAGGTATGCACGCCGGAATGAAACCGGATTCCTGTTCCTTCTTGCTCAACAGTTAGAGCAGGGTTATGGTGTACACCGTTTCTCTCAAACTGTATCAGACCGGCATCACTTTGTATGGTACTCCCCAGTCGGCTGTCAAAAGCTGTTGTGATCCGTGAGGTGCCGTCATCAGATGCAGTTTTCACGAGGTGTCCGCTATTTATAAATGTTGCGGAACTGCCTTGCTGAAAAATCGGATGATCTCCCTGAATATCGTAGCGGGCTCTGTTGTCGAATGTAGCATTAGTGATATAAAAAATGCCGCCAAGCTGTTCGATAGTTCCGTTGTTGATCAATGTCCGGCCCTGAATACCTGTCCAGTTACTTGACAGGAGACGAATAAGTCCGTCGTTAATCATCTCACCGCCCTCAATCATGTAGTTGCTTAACCAGGTGAGACCGGTACCGCCAAAGTTCAGGGTGGCGCCATCGGAATGTGCCGTTGCTTGCGAATTGAGTTCTACAAGGCCCACGGGGTTTCCTGAAATGTCTCCTCTGAACGTGTGAAGGCCTGAATTTAATCGTATGGTTGCATCAGCCTGATCAACCTTAAAGAGAGTGTTGTGATAGGATGATGCGCCTTCGATCTGCAGCGTTCCCTGTTCACTTTCGATGGTGCTTTCCGGACGGCTGTCAACAGCTGTTGTGATCCGTGAGGTGCCGTCATCAGATGCGGTTTTCACGAGGCGTCCGCTATTTATAAATGTTGCGGAACTGCCTTGCCGAAAAATCGGATGATCTCCCTGAATATCGTAGCGGGCTCTGTTGTCGAATATAGCATTAGTGATATAAAATATGCCGGCAATCTGTTCCATGATACCTTCATTGATTAAAAGAAACGAGTTGATTCCGGTCCAGTTTGTTGAGTTTGCCCTGATAATTCCGTTGTTGGTCAGAGATCCTTCTCCCACAATATATCCGTTTTCCATTAGCAGCACGCCGTTTGGCCCAATTGAACTCTCAGCACTAATAGAAAAACTGCTTGCGGTTTTTCGCAAGGTTTGCGTTCCCTCTTCCGCTCCTAAGATTATGGAATTGACGGTTACATTGCCTGTTTGTTCAACTGTATATGTGCCGTTCAGAGTAATAAGTACATCATCCTCAGCACCGGGAACACGGTTTTCACTCCAGTTTGCCGCGTTATTCCAGCTGACGCCATCGCCGTCTCCTGTCCATGAAATGGCCTGACCGAAAAGGAGTTTTGGCATAACAAGCAGGAGAAAAAATCCTGTAAGCAGTAGTTTTTTTAAAATACCTGACGGACTATTGTAAAGTCGGTTAGCTGATCCGTCTGTTATGTGTTTACTTTGATGCGAGATGCCCGAAAGTGCGATGTCTTCCATATGTGTGTTGATATAAATGGTGTGAATAAATAGTGTATTCTCGGTTTTGAACTGGGTTATAAAAACCGCATTTCACTATCACATGCAGAAATTGGAATGAAAAAGGATCATTACAGATGAAAAAAATTCATCACGGATAAAACGGTACCCGTCTGGTGGGGCGTATGGGCTTAAGAAAGGGTGGGAAGAGGCGTTCTGGAGTAGAATAAATAAACCCTTCCTGGTCGGTTGAGTTTATGTCGACCAGGAAAAGCTCATCTGTCTTGATTTAATCAAAAGAAGGCATCCCGATGGTGCAAAGCCTTCCAAAAATAGTATAAAAAATCATTTATACGACAGAACGAATCGTATAATCAACTCCTATTATGTTAATAATTATAGATTTACAATGCTTACTTTTTTATCTAATGAAAATATCAAGCGCTGACACGATGTGAATCGTGTATAAAAGAATGAATTGAAACACGTGGACGAGGATAGAGGTATTTATATACAAAAGGGTAAAGATGGCACTATATTTACTTAACCTGTTAACCCGCGGTGCGACACTTATTTTCTACTCAGATGACGAGAGCTCATTGCCGTTAATTTGCCTGTAGCGGATCAACCCATAAAAAAGAAGAGATGTGAACAGAGTTAACATGGCCAGTATTAATATGCGATCTTGCGTAATCGGGATGATCCATAACGTGCTGATGACCTCGATACCTATCAAAAAGAGCAAAAACCATATCAACTGATCACGGCCGATTTTACTGCACACCCAGGAACCCAATGGTGCGCCGAAGATCACAATCGGAACGCAGCTCATCCAGTATCGCCAGACATCCGGATTTACGTCTGATGTAATTCCCGCGTGCCAGACGAAACCGGCTACAGACAATAGCCCCATTAAAACAACGGTCGTTGGTGTGCTGATTTTTTCATCGATGCCATACAGTAGAGTCAGCACAATGAAAATGAGCATGTCGATACCTACGCCAATAACAGACGCTAAAAGCCCGCCCAAAAAGCCAGTTATGAGAATAATAATGAGGTTGTTCGCTCGATTGAAGCTGAATGATTTTACCGGATTATCCGGAATGCCCCACCGGTTGTAGATCAGGAAACAAGCAAAAATTCCGGCTATAAAGGTGAACAGAAGTTTGGGATATGGATTTGGAATCACTAAAAAAAGTTCACCTAAAACCAGACCCGCAATGCCGGCGCTTAGTGCGGCAAATATCACATTCCAAAGCACGGGAATTTTCTTGAGGTAGATAAACAGTCCGGCCATGGTCATACCGAGCGACTGAATAAAAAAAGAGAACACTTTTGCGTCCTGAGGCTCAATATTAAAAAGCTTTGTAAACACGGGGAATGCAACGGCTCCACCGCCTTCAGATGTAGCTCCGGCAATAAATGAGCCCAGAACCATCGTGACAGAAATTGGCCATGTCTCTTCAAAAATAGGCCACCATTCAAGTATCTGCATAGATATGGTCCATGCAGTGACAATCACTGCGGCGGTGATCCAATATAGCAGCAGAGAAGACCTGTTGGTAGTATTCCCGTCTGATGAACTGTTACCCAAACCTGCGTATTTCAATTAAAAATAAATTCTTCAATGCTTGTTGCGTAGTTGCCAAAATAGGGAAGATCGTTATGATTCCCACCTTCAATGGAGACAAGTTTCTTATCAGATGATGCCGAGGCTTTGTACAGATCTTCAGCCATCTCAAACGGGGTGATGTTGTCTTCTGTGCTGCCAATAACCAGAAGGGGACTGGTAATAGATGCAACGCGTTCAAGGTTGTTTTGTGAGGCTATGTTTGAATCAATATCAAACCGAACAAATGGGCGCAGGAGCCAGGGAACAAGTTTTTTAGTCCAGCCGGAGACTTCAGAAACCGGGCTCTCAAGTATATAACCGGCAACATCTTCACGTTTGGCAGTATAGGTCGATAGAAACGATCCCATCGAATGACCGTGAATATAAAGCGGGATTGACAGACTGTCGGACAGTGCATCAGCATGCCTGTACATCGTTCGTGCATCAGTCTGAATTCCTTCTACGCTGGGCTCACCTGAGCTTAAACCGTAACCTCGATAATCAAAAAGAATAATGTTGACCGGCATGTTTGAATACGCCTCAATTAACGGGCGTGACTTTACCATCAGGAATCCGTTGCCACCAAAATAGAGAACTGTGGCCTGCGCATCGTCACGGGTCAGATGCCATGCATTGAGTGTTACGCCGTCATCTGTTTCAATGGTTTTGTTGCTAAGTGTGAGGTTCTGGCTGCTGAATGACTCAGGAGTGACGGTCCTGTGGTTGTCAAAAGCGTCCTCTTCTTTAATTTCGATTGTGGTACAGGCAGAAAAAAGTATCAGGAATAGCAGCAGTGTTGATAGCTTCATAGCAAAATGGGTGATTGAATTGTACACGCCATATCAATCAAAATTCAGCTCTCATCATTCATGGTACAGGAAGTTTCAAGACTGAAAATTCCGAAAACCGTTAATCACGAAAATAATATGAAACGAACACTCGACGGCCGCAAATCAGCTAAAATAACTTTCTGAATCCACCATCTCATTTGCGGTTGAGGTGTGCCGGGCAAAATTGAACCCGGGCCTGATGGCGGAGGCGCCATGGTCTCCGTCCGTATTCATGGCTATGAAACCGGCTTGTATATCGTCGATGCTTTCCCGGCTTTTGGAAATCAGACGGCGAACTACCTCATCACACGCTTCCTGCGGCGAGCGGCCCTGGCGCATCAGCTCTACGGCAAGAAAACTGCCGCAAATTTTTATGATCGATTCTCCCATTCCCGTTGCGGTTGCGGCGCCTGCCTCCTGATCTACATACAGTCCCGCACCGATAATGGGGCTGTCGCCGACGCGTCCATGCATTTTATATGCAAGTCCGCTGGTGGTGCATGACCCGGCAAGGTTTCCATCGGCGTCCATGCCGATCATCCCTATTGTATCGTGGTTTTCAACATTGATTACCGGTCGGTAGTCAGCCTCTTGCAGCCACTTTTCATAGGCTTTTTTAGCGTCAGGGTGTAGTGTTTCTTCTTTTAGTGACATACCCTCCGAGACTGCAAACTGCTGAGCACCTTCACCCGCGAGCATGACATGCGGTGTATTCTCCATCACTTTTCGGGCCAGTGTGATGGGATGTTTAATCCGCCTGACAAACGCTACAGAGCCACATTCACCACTCCCTTTCATGATTGATGCATCCAGCGTAACAATTCCCTCGCGATCCGGAAAGCCGGCAAGGCCCACCGATCTGTTGGACTCATCGGACTCTGTTACTCTTACGCCATGCTCCACAGCGTCCAGAATGGATCCGCCGGAATGCAAAACCTCCCAGGCCCGTGCATTCGCTGCAATTCCGTGATTCCATGTGGAGAGAATCAGCGGTTTTTCTTGCAGCGTGTATTGGGCTCCGGAGAATAAACGTGTGGTTTTTTTGATGGCATCCGGTATCAGCAGCGTAGATCCCAATAGTCCGAGTTTGAAAAAGTCTTTTCGTGTTGTCATCAGGTCTGATTGTTTGTTAATAGCAATTTCAATTTTTTCACAATATGGGCGCCGCTTCTTCAGCAAAGTACTAACAGCCCGGTTTTTTTCCTATCTGAGTCAACGAGTCGTGTATATTTGGACAAATTTTTCAATTGCAAAATATTTCAACTACAAAAAGAAAAAGCTGTTCTTAGAATCGGCTCAATATTTGTATTTTAATTGCTAAATTCCATCAAACCAAATAAACGTGCAGTCTATTGAGTGATCAAAATATAATTTTTTCGATGGTTGGGGTAAGTAAAGTATATAAGCCCAACAAACGTGTGTTAAACGATATCTATCTCTCATTTTTTTACGGTGCCAAAATTGGCGTTCTCGGTCTGAATGGGGCGGGTAAAAGTACGCTTCTCAAAATTATCGCCGGCCTGGATGATAATTTTATCGGGGATATTTCCCGCCAGAAGAAAACTACATTTGGGTATCTGAGTCAGGAACCCAAATTGGACGAATCCAAAACTGTTCGCGATATCGTTGAAGAGGGCGTGCAGGACACGATGGATTTGCTTAAAGAATATGAATCGATCAATGAACAGTTTAGCAACCCCGATGCGGATTTTGATGCCCTGATTGAAAAACAGTCGAAACTGCAGGAGAAGATTGACCGGATTGGCGCGTGGGATATCGATAGCAAGCTGAATCAGGCGATGGATGCACTCCGGACCCCGCCGGGTGATGCTTCCGTTGAAAATCTATCGGGCGGTGAGCGCCGACGTGTTGCACTCTGCCGGCTGCTGCTGAAAAAACCGGATGTATTGCTTCTGGACGAGCCGACCAACCACCTGGATGCTGAATCGGTTGGATGGCTGGAACAGCACCTGGCTCGATACGAGGGAACGGTTATTGCTGTAACTCATGATCGCTACTTCCTTGACAACGTAGCCGGCTGGATTCTGGAGCTCGATCGCGGGGAGGGTATTCCGTTTGAAGGAAATTACAGTTCGTGGCTGCAACAGAAGAAAACACGACTTGAGCAGGAGGAAAAGGAGGAGTCCAAACGGCAGAAAACGCTTCAGCAGGAACTGGAGTGGATTCAGGAGAATCCGAAAGGGCGCCGTAAAAAGAGCAAAGCCCGCATCAACCAGTATGAAGAGCTGTTGTCTGAAGAGCGGAAAAAGAAAAGGGAAGAGATGGAAATTTTCATCCCGGCCGGACCGCGTCTCGGAGATAAAGTAATTGAGGCAAAAGGTGTTAGGAAAGGATTTGACGATAAGCTGCTTGTTGAAGAGATGGAGTTCAGTCTGCCACCAGGAGGAATTGTGGGCGTGATTGGCCCGAACGGTGCTGGTAAAACAACGCTGTTCAAGATGATTACCGGTGAAGAGAAACCGGATAGTGGAACCCTTGAATTGGGTGAGACTGTTGAGCTCGGGTACGTGAACCAAGAACGGCCGCTGGACCCCGATAAGTCAATTTGGGAAGAGATCTCCGGTGGACATGATATGGTGAAACTGGGTGATCGCGAGATGAACTCCAGAGCATATGTTGCCCGGTTTAACTTCAGCGGCAGCGATCAGCAGAAAAAAGTATCGGAAATTTCCGGCGGTGAGCGAAACAGAGTTCACCTTGCCAAAATTCTGAAGGAGGGAAGCAACGTACTTCTTCTTGATGAGCCGACCAACGATCTTGATGTTAATACGCTGCGGGCGCTTGAGGAGGCAATTCTTGATTTTGCCGGTTGTGTGGTCGTGATATCGCACGACAGATGGTTCCTGGATCGTGTGGCAACGCATATTCTCGCCTTTGAGGGCAACAGCCAGGTGAAGTGGTTTGAAGGAAACTATCAGGAATACGAAGAGAACAGGCGCGAACGGCTGGGAATATCTGAAGATCAGCCCGAGCGAATTCAGTATAAGAAACTGATGCGGGAGTGACCCCCTCTCATTCTCCCCTCCCTACGTCGAAAGGCACTCCGCATAGAGGGGAGAGGCCGCAGATCACAAATCGAATATCGGAAATCTCACAAATCGCTAAATCAAAGCAATTTGTTGTGTGCCCGTATCCCGGATGATTGATTTGCGATTTTTGAGACGCAACGATTTTTAAGACATAACGATCTGGATCTAAAATCTCTCCTCAGATGGTGTGGAAGCGAAATCTTAAACTTCTAATTCCAACAAAAATCTATATCCACACCTGTTCATGTCCCGGTAATTTTGTATCCTCAACAAAATTAACTTTCCGAAATATCATATATGGATTCAGCACTCATCACTAACGATGCGGTTACCTTTGGGATTCTTATGGCTATCCTGGCCGGAATCTTCGCTACCTCAAACAGCGATAATCCTAAATGGCAGAAATTTTATAAATTCATTCCGGCCCTGCTATTGTGCTATTTCATTCCGTCTCTTCTTACCACTTTTGGTATTGTATCTGAGGAAGGGTCTAATCTCTATTACATGGCGTCAAGGTACCTTTTACCGGCCAGTTTGGTGCTGCTCACTCTGAGTATTGATCTGAAAGGGATTTTGAACCTCGGTCCCAAGGCCGTGATTATGTTTTTGGCGGGAACCATAAGTATTATGATAGGAGGGCCTATAGCGCTTCTGATTGTCGGGACGATCAGTCCTGAAATTGTTGGCGGAACCGGACCAGACGCTGTCTGGCGCGGACTTGCCACGGTTGCGGGAAGCTGGATTGGAGGAGGCGCTAATCAAACGGCTATGCTGGAAGTCTTTGAACCGAGTACGGAACTGTTTGGGGCCATGGTTACGGTTGATATCATTGTTGCCAACATCTGGATGGCCTTTCTTCTGTATGGGGCCGGTATTTCAGATCGGGTAGACAAATGGTTTAAAGCTGATTCATCAGCGATCACTGAATTAAAAGATAAAATTGCGAATTACCAGGCCAATATTGCCCGCGTCCCTACTCTGACAGACTTAACCAAAATAGCCGCTGTTGCTTTTCTGCTTGTTGCACTTGGCCACCTCTCGGGCGATGCCATAGGCCCCTGGGTAGCAGAAAACTCCCCGATGTTGGCAAGGATGAGCCTGGATTCCTCGTTTTTCTGGATTGTGATTGTGGCTACTACAGGCGGGCTTGTCCTTTCATTTACGAATGTTCGTAAGCTCGAAGGGGCAGGGGCTTCTAAAGTGGGGAGCCTTTTTCTCTATATACTTGTGATGACAATTGGCATGAAAATGAATATTGCCTCCATGCTCGATGCACCCGGTTATTTTGTGATCGGTGCAGTCTGGATTTTAATTCACGTGAGCGTTCTATTACTGGTAGGTAAACTTATTAAAGCCCCATTCTTCTTCGTAGCAGTTGGCAGTCAGGCAAACGTAGGTGGCGCGGCTTCAGCACCCATTGTGGCTTCCGCCTTTCATCCCGCGCTTGCACCAGTTGGCGTTTTACTCGCGGTATTTGGATACGCATTGGGTACATACGGCGCGTGGGCTTGTGCACTTATGATGCAGGCGATATCAGGGATGTGACCCACCCCTCTCGGTCTCCACTCCCTGCATCGAAAAGCGGTCTGCATGGAGAGGAGAAGGAGCAGATCGAAGATCGAATATCGAACATCGAACATCGAATGTCGAATGTCGAATGTCGAATCGCAAATCTCACACATCGTTAAATCAAAACGAATTGCTGTATGCGACAGAATTTCGGACGATTGATATGCGATTTATGAGACGTAACGATTTTCGATTTCCGATCTGTGGAGACGAGGTAAGTTCGTTAGGCCGGGGCATTGCGTGGCCTCGCGGGACCCACCCCTGACCACAAAAGTCTCGCGTTGCGATCTTTTGCCGGTCCGTCCCCTCCGGCGGAGTGGAGGAACAAATCGAATATCGAATATCGAAAATCTCACACATCGCTAAATCAAAACGAATTGCCGTATGCGACAGAATTCCGGATGATTGATATGCGATTTATAAGACGTAACGATTTTCGATCTTGTTCTAGTGTAAAGTCAATTCTGAATTGTCGGGTTGAGAAATAAATCCTCATCCGCTGACTTCCCGTCATCGGATGAGTTGAATAGGGCTCCTCATTACCGTAGCAGAATTTTTGGTGGTTAATGTCTGGGCCAGACCATTCACCGGATGAAGCGAATTCATCCGGTGAAAATCCCGCCAATTCATAACTGACGCAACACTAGGACTCTCTCTGTCTTACTTCCCTGAATCAAAAAGCACATAGAATAGAAATGAAAAGCATCAAATCGAATATCGAATATCGAAAATCTCACACATCGCTAAAACAAAACGAATTGCCGTATGCGACAGAATTCCGGATGATTGATATGCGATTTATAAGACGTAACGATTTCCGATTTCCGATCTTTTTTTAGGACTCTCTCTGTCTTACTTCCCTGAATCAAAAAGCACACAGAACAGAAATGAAAGGCGGCAAATCGAATATCGAATATCGAAAATCTCACAAATCGTTAGATCAAAACGAATTACTGTATACTCGGGTCCCGGATGATTAGTTTCCGATGTCACGACGTATCGATTTCTGATCTGCGATTAAGACGTTTGCTATAAAAAGTAAAGAATGGAGATCACAATAAACGTGAGCATGATGAAACTCATGGCCACATCCATTGCGGGACTGTAACCGTCAGACTTATTTCGGCGGTCAGTGAACGGATTCAGCCAAAGCATTGGGTTTTTGAACTTCTCGGTTAGGAATCCGGTAATACTCAGAATTCCGTCTTCTACCCGGTCATAAAAGTTATCGACCCACGTCACAAGAACCAGACGCGTGGTCGGTGCCGCTTTACGGAAGAACCAGTCTACATCAAGGGCTATTATCAGCTCTCCGGCAAGTTTCTTCTTCAGCAGCCAGAACCCGGCGAGAGTCATCGCACTGATCTGGAGCGTCTCAACGAAGTGATAAATCGTGAACGGATGGTAGTCTGACTCAAACGGCAAATAGGCGTACAGCGTATTCGGAAAGAGACCGTAGAAAATACAGGCAAACGCTGCTATACTCATAGCGATGTACATGTTAACCGGGAGCTTTTTCACTTCAATATCGTTCTCCTCACGGTCGAACCAGGTGAACCACGGTAGTTTCAAACCAACACTCAGAAAGGTACCTACTGAAGCAAGCAGGAGCATCAATTGAGCCGTTTCATTATGGGCATAGCCAGCAGCGCTGATAGTCATGCTCTTGCTGATGAAGCCGTTAAACAGCGGAATTCCTGAAATTGATAGTGCCCCCACCATATACAGACCAAACGTGTAGGGCATCTTTTTAAACAGACCCCCAAGATTTACCAGCTTGCTCGTTCCGGTTGCATACAGCACCGCACCCGTACCCATGAAAAGCAGGGATTTATAGAGAATGTGGCTGTAGGCGTGAGCGGTCGCACCGTTGAGCGCCATCTCGGTTCCAATTCCGATGCCACACACCATAAACCCAACCTGACTAATAATGTGATAGGCAAGAATCTCACGTATGTCTTTGCAGATTACCGCGTATACGACGCCGTAAATAGCCATTGCGGCGCCAAACCATGTGAGCAGTTCCCAGCCAGGGAATACCCGGATCAAAACATATACAGCTGATTTGGTGGTGAATGCACTCATAAACACTGCACCGGTAATGGTGGCTTTAGGATAGGCATCAGCCAGCCAGGTATGGAGTGGTATCACGGCTGCGTTGATGCAGACGCCTATCAGCATCAAAACATTGGAGATTGTATAGTTTTGAGAAATTGACTCCACTGCGAGAGATCCTGTATCGGCATAGTGCCAGATAATACCGCTGAGAAGAATACCGCCGCCAAGCGCATGGTAGATCAGGTAGCGCATACCGGCCCCGTCTGACTCTTTTGTGCGGCGAGCCCAGATCAGCCAGACGGAACTCACGGCCATCAGCTCCCAAAAGATGATCAGCGTGAGGAGGTCACCGGCAAATGTCACACCAAGTGCGCCCCCTGCATATACAAGGGCGCTTATCTGCTGACCAAGATCTTTGATATGATGAGCATAAACTCCGGCAACAAAAGCGGTGATTGAGAAAATAATACCGAAGACACGACTCAACCGGTCAACTTCCATGACCTGGAGCTGATAGGATAGAAAATCCATGCTGAACGAATAGCCGTCAGCGGTTGTGAAAACCACATACAGCGACGCCAGCGGAAACAGTAAAAAGACGGAGCTACGCATCTTTTCAGGCAAAAAGGGCAATAGAAATGCCCCGACAATAAGAATGACTCCCGGTATGGTCAGAAACTCAATCATAATAGTGGATGTCGCGGTTTACAATGTTCTTGGCTAAAAACTTGCCAAAATAGATAATCGCTACACAGCAGAGAAAGCCGTATAGCGCATAAAATGCCGGAATGGAATTCCACCAGTGGCTGTCATAATCAGACAGAAACGTGAATTCAAGCCCTAGTGTAATCAGAAGTGTGATTCCTACTATTGACCAGACAATTTTGTTCATGGTGTGCCCCCGCTAAATAGTGATTCACTGACAAGTACAGCAAGATCGAAGAAGTTAAAAAAGAGGTTCGGAAAGAGGCCAAAAAGAACCGACAGCGTTGCAGTTATCATAATCGGGACGACCATAAATGGCGACGCTTCACCGTATGATTCAAGTCCCTCACCTTTTTTGAAATAGGCTCGGTACAGTATAGGGAAGAAGTAGCCGACGTTCAGAAGGCCACTTACAATCAGCACGATAACCGGAATGATCATATCTCCCTCAAGAGATCCGAGGATAAGATACCATTTACTGAAAAATCCGTTGATCGGCGGAATGCCCGCGAGTCCCATCGACCCGACAGCAAATGCGCCCATCGTCCACGGCATCACCTTGGCAATACCGTTCAGATTACTTATTTCCGTGCGGTGAAGGTTCACATATATAGCACCAGCACAGAAGAAGAGCGTGATTTTCATGGTAGCATGGGCAGCAATATGCATAATTCCGCCCGTCATGCCGAGTGGGGTCAGCAGCGCAACACCCAACACAATGTAAGAGAGGTGTCCCACCGTGGAATAGGCCAGCCGGCGCTTCAGGTTATCTTGTGCAAAAGCGATCAGGGAGGCCAGAATAATGGTAGAGCCAGCCATCACAATTAAAATATCATTGAGTCCGTAAGCCGCCATCACATCGGTTCCGAAGATGAAACCCACCATTCGTGTGACAGCAAAAACGCCGGATTTCACCACGGCCACGGCGTGAAGCAGAGCACTTACAGGCGTTGGTGCTGCCATCGCGGCCGGCAGCCATCCGTGAAGGGGCATTATACCTGCTTTAACGCCAACAGCAGCCAGAAACAGGATAAACACAACAAGCATGGTATTGCGGGGGAGTTCAATATCACCAAACACACCCCCCGGCGTAAATTCAATGGTGCCGGTGTAGTGGTAGATGATGGCTGATGCTGCTACTAAAAGGAGACCGGCTGTAAGTGTAAATGCCAAGTATTTACGCCCTGCGTTAATCGCTTCCCGTTTTTCGTTGTGAATAACCAGGGGATAGGTGGCCAGCGTAAGCATTTCATAGAATACTATAAAGGTCAGCAGGTTGGCTGAAAAGGCGATACCGATGGTTGCAGACAGACAGACGGCAAAACTGGCAAAGTAGCGCGTTTGTTTCTTTTCACCCGCTCCGCGCATGTACCCGATGGAGTAGAAGGACGTGAAGATCCACAGTCCGGATGCGATCACTGCAAAATAGACCCCAAACGGATCCGCATTCAGCGCAAAAGGAAGACCGGGAGCGATATCAAACAGATGAAGCTCAACGGAATTACCCTGAATGGCTTCTGGTAACAGCGTAAGTACAAGGCTGAATTTGATCAGGCCGGCAATGATTGTCCACGCTTCCCGCACATTCGGTTTTTCGGAGCTGAACAGGATCAGTGGCACGGCTGCCAGTGAAACCAGGATTGCTAATAAAGGTACGATAGATAAATCCATCAATCGTGGTTCAGAAATTTAAGTTATTCATTTACATCGGAAAAATGCCAAGCAGGAAACTTACAATAGCCGCATTGGCAAAGCCAATTACAATGAGGCCAACTGCCATAATTGCCATCGGAGACATCATACTTGGCGATACGTCGTCGTATTTAATCTCTGCTGCTTTATCCGGCTGCTGTTCTGCATCGGGGTTTTTCATGTACACTTTCTCCAGAATTCTGAAAAAGTAGACCGCGTTAAGCAGTGAGCTCACAATAATGACGGCGAGAAAAATCCAGTTGCTGTTGTCGATTGTGCCAAGCACCAGGTACCATTTGCTGAAAAATCCCGCAAGGGGCGGAAGTCCCACCATACTGATGGCCGCAACGCTGAAAGAGGCCATTGTCCACGGATATTTAATTCTATAGCTTTCGTTGAACAGGCTGATATTGGAGTGGCCCTCTTTGTACCGTAAATTTCCTGCTATCATGAAAAGGCACGCCTTCATTACCGCGTGATTCAGAACATGCAGCAGAGCTCCGGCAAAACCAAACGGGTTGGCAAGGCTCAGCCCCATGATGATATATCCGATCTGCGACACACTGCTATATGCCAGCATTCGCTTCATTTCGGTCTGTGCTATAGCCATCACTGATCCATAAATAATTCCGATGCAGGCGAAAACTCCAACGATGTACGACAGTGGAAATACTGCGTCGGTAAGCTCAATTCCGAACAGATAAAGCATTATTCGAAACAGAATATAGGCGGCAACTTTGGTGCCTATCGGCGCAATCAGTGTGGAGCTTGGGGTTGAGGCATAGGTATAAGAATCAGGCAGCCAACCGTGCATGGGAAAAACCGCGGCTTTCACGCCAATACCAACAACCATCAGGATAAGAGCAGTTACGACCGATGAGTTATCTACAAGCATCGGAAGCATTGCCGACATGTCAATAATATTCAGGGTTCCCGTATTGGTATATAGAAATCCAACCCCGAGCAGGTAGAGCGTTCCGCCTGCTGTACCGATGATGAGGTAGCGAAACGCAGCGAACGGTGCGGGCTTATTACCGATAGAGATCAGCGCATAAGAAGAAAGAGATGAGATCTCCAGAAATACATAGAGATTAAAAAGGTCACCGGTAAGGACCATACCGTTGAAACCGAGCATCATGAGCATGGCCAGCGCATAGTATGCGAGTTCCTTTCCCTGAAACTCCATCTGTCCGGGTTTCTTCGCATAAATGAGCGCTAAAAATGCGACTGAATTGATGACTAACAGAATAAAACCTGAGAGCCCGTCATACACAAACTCAATTCCAATAGGGGGCTCCCAGCCGCCAAAAAGGTAGCGGATGCTACCGCTTTGCAGATAGTTTATAAATGCCAGCAGCGAAAATGCGGTGGCAAGGCCGGATCCAAGTACGGCAAGTGGCTGACACAGCTGTTCTTTCCAGAGTCCGAATAGTGGAATCAACAGAGCAAAAAGAACAAATGTTAACGCAATGATTGCAGGAAGATGCGTTTCGATCATTGAATTTTTTCTAACAGTTCTTGTTCATCGAGTGTGCCATAGCGGTTATAAATCGCAATCAAAAGCGTAAATGCAACGCCCAGGGTAGCAACGCCCACAACAATAGCCGTAAGCATGAGGGTGTGCGGCAGCGGGTTAAGGTAGCTCTCCACCTGTTCAACAGGAATATTTTTATCAATCACAGTAACTGTCGCATCCCATTTTGAGGCAATGGATACGAAGAAAAGGACAACAGACACCTGAAAAATAGCGAGTCCGATGACTTTCTTAACCAGGTTTTGTTTAAAAATAATACCGTATAGCCCTACACAGAGAAGTGAAAGCGTAAACCAATAGGCGTAATGTCCTGTAATGAAATCAACCATAATCTTCCCCCTTTACCATGTTGTCATAAATCATAACAAGTACGGCCATAACCGTAAGCCCGATTCCTACTTCGATGATTAAAATACCGGTGTATCTAAGCCAGTAGGGCTCCATGCCCGGAATAGGGAGCTGACCGTAATCCAGAAAATAGCCGCCGGCCAGCATCGCTGTAATCCCCGTCAAGAAATAAATAAATACGCCAATAATAGCCAGTGGAGTAGTCAAATATTCCTGAAGCTGCATTCGTGATATTATGCGACCGCCTGAAACACGTATCAGCAGTATTGAAGCAGCAAGTAACGCTCCGCCCTGGAAACCTCCACCCGGGCTGTAGTGTCCGTGAAAAATAACGTACCACCCAAAAACCATTATGTAGGGGCTCAACAGGCGGGCACCAAGGAGTACAATCGGACTGTGGTGTTTGCTTCTCATTTCGATTTCCTCCGTCGTTTACGGCGAAGCACAAGAAGGGTAATCAGTCCTGCCGTGTAGATAACAATTTGCTCGCCGAACGTATCAATACTCCTGTAATCACCGAGAATAACGGTCACCATATTTGGCGTGTGCGCGTCGTTATAAGCTTCTTGAATAGCATAATTGCCAATCACGGGTGTATCTGTAATGCTGCGTTCGGCATTCATGAGATTGTCAGGATCACCGCGATAGGGCAGATCCAGTGACGCATATAGCAGAACGGCTGCAAACAAAGCCAGTATGAGTAATTTAAATAGCTTCAATCGATTGTTTTTCTTGAAGTTTGATAGATTACGACAACAAATAGAACACCGGTGACACCGGCACCAACCACAGCTTCAGTAAATCCTACGTCAATAGCTCCCATCACCGTAAAAAGAAGGGCAATGATAAAACTGAAAATGGTCATCACAACTACAGACACAAGAAGATCATCCGATTCCAGAGCCACGATAGCAGCGATCATAAGAAAAATGTAAAGCACTAATTCCAGCTCCCAGATCATCTGGTATCCTCCTTCGAAGATCGATTATACAGCCGTGGTTTGAGTCCCTTCCTTATGGCAGCCCGCGCAAGAGCATGAGTCCCGATTGGATTAGCAAGTGCGATAAATAGCATAACAAACAGAAGCTTTAAACTACTTTGCGTAAAACCTTCGTAAACAATCAGTCCGCCAATGACGAAAATAATCCCAAGAGTATCACTTTTACTGACGGCGTGCGTTCGTGAATAGAAGTCAGGAAGTCGAACAATTCCAATGCTCCCCACGAGCATAAAAACGATGCCGAGAACAACAAACAGTATACTGAAAGTGGTTTGAATCATGATTGCTCCTGTTTTCTTTGGCGTCTCACTTTATAGGATGAGAGGTATTTTGCAATCACAAGTGACCCCAGGAATCCAAGAATGGCATATGCCAGCGTGATGTCAATAAACATATCGATTCTGCCATAGATGTAGCCGGTGAGGCAGATAAGCACAATAGTTTTAGTTGCTATAGCATTGGCTGCCAAAATCCGGTCGAACAGGGTGGGCCCCTTTACGACCCGAACCATAGGAACGGCGATAATAATCGTAAGTGCTATTGCGCTGTATAGGAAAAAGTGTTCCATTCCTCAGCTTTCAGGGTTTAAAATTTTGAAATCCCGAACAACAGGTCTGTCCTCACTGCTGAAAAGAGAGAGAACCTGACGTGGCATAGAGTCGTCTTCAATGCCGGCATAAGAGTTACTGTCAAGCGCATGGATAGTGAACGTGTCATCCTTAATATCAACTGTTAGCGTGCCCGGAGTAAGTGTAATAGAGTTGCCAAGAATCACTTTGGCATGGGAGCTTGGCAGATCTACTTTAAAAGTGACCATTGTAGGTTTAATCGGCATTGAAGGGCGAATTATAACGAACAGCACATGGAAGCCGGCTACAACCACCTGATAGAATAACCAGAAAAAATAATAGAACGCATGGCCAAACCTGAGTTCATTCAGGTTTTCCATATCGTCTTCAAAGAATTGGTTTTGCTTGAGCTTGTAGTTCAGCATCATCACGCCAACAACAGATACGACACCCATCGTGAGATGAACTGCGTCTAAAAAGCCACTCATCGCAATCCAGAAAGCCATCAGTGAGATAAAGGACATCGTAAGTGTAAAGAACGACAGCTTTTTCATTGCTTGTTGTAAGATTATTGAACGATCCCGATCGTTATTTTAATAGCCTCAAACATATCAAAAAAGAAGTGTTACCTGCAATAATAGTTGAGGGAAATTTGTAAAAACAATTTTTATACTGATTTGAAAATCACACAAAAATTTAAAATGATGTTGTATTGAGGGAGAAACTCGGATAATTCCAACCGTATTCGTCGTCATCATGAAAATTTGATTCAATAATCCTCTGTTTTGAGTTTATCTTGAAAGAGATTTTTGTATCTTTGCCACCTGTAAATTAATGGCACTCAACAATGCCGAATCGGAAGCGTGAAATAAATTAGCCTGTTGAATGGAATCACCTACTGCGTTAGTCAGTTTAATTATTGGTTTACCACTGCTTGGATTTCTGCTGAATGGAATCGCCGGGCTCTCATCTGAAAACTACCGGTCCAGAAAATCTCTGATCGGAATTTTAGCAAACCTTGCAGTCTTTATTCCGTTTTTAATTACGCTAATACTGTTTTTGGGCTATACGTCCGGTTCCGACGCCATAATTGTAACGCTCTTCAACTGGATTACAGTGGGCTCCCTTACGGTAGATGTTGCCTACAGAATAGATGAACTCTCCTTAATAATGTCGCTGGTTGTAACGGGGGTCGGTTCTTTGATACATCTCTATTCAATCGGGTATATGCAAGATGATCCCGGTTTCTGGAAATTCTTCGCCTACCTAAACTTGTTTATTTTTGCAATGCTCAATCTGGTACTTGCGAACAATTTACTCCTTTTGTTCCTCGGATGGGAGGGAGTTGGGCTCTGCTCCTACCTGCTGATCGGATTCTGGTATACGGATATGGCGAAATCTGATGCCGCCAAAAAAGCTTTTCTTTATAACAGGGTTGGCGATTTCGCATTTCTAATTGCCATGTTTACGATTTTCGGTACCGTCGGAAGTCTCGACTTTGATATAATCCTGAACAATCTGGATATGTTTACGGCCGGCTCGCTGTTTGGTATCGGATTGCTGATGCTGATTGGCGCTACCGGTAAGAGTGCACAGATTCCACTATTCGTCTGGCTGCCTGATGCGATGGCCGGTCCTACCTCCGTTTCTGCTTTGATTCACGCCGCAACCATGGTTACATCGGGGATTTATCTCATTACGCGAATGTCGCCTATGTTTGTGATGTCGCCTGAAGTGATGATGATTATCGCAGTGATTGGAGCTCTAACCGCGATTGTTGCTGCCACGATTGCCATCACACAAAACGATATTAAAGGCGTGCTTGCCTACTCTACCGTTTCCCAGCTTGGATTTATGTTTCTTGCTCTTGGTTCCGGAGCCTTTACAGCCGCAATTTTCCACGTTGTTACCCACGCATTCTTTAAAGCATGTCTGTTTCTTGGGTCTGGGTCTGTAATACACACTATGGAGCATGTAGAGCACGAGCTGCATGATGATGGCAAACATGTAGAGTTTGATCCCCAGGATATCCGAAATATGGGCGGTCTGAAAAAATGGATGCCGTCGACTTACAAAACATTTATGATTGCAACGATTGCAATTGCGGGTATCCCGCCTCTTGCAGGGTTCTTTTCCAAAGATGAAATACTTATGCATGCGTTTAACATGGGGATGGGTGATTATGCCGGCCTGATGTATTACACACTGTGGGGCGTGGGGATGATCACGGCATTTCTGACTGCTTTCTACATGTTCAGATTAACATTTACCACATTTCACGGCACGTTTAAACTGCCTAAACTTATAAAAGGGGCTGAGAATTCTGAACAGTACCTGCATGAAAGCCCTGCAACAATGACGATTCCGTTATGGTCGCTCGCAGGTCTGTCTATTGTGGGTGGGTTTATCGGCCTTCCAAACTTTATCGCCAAAACGATAACCGGAGAGTACGGTCACATCAACTGGCTGCACGACTGGCTGTCACCGATTGCGGCTGACATCTCTCTTACATTATCCGTCCCAGCCGAATGGGCACTGATGCTCATTTCAATTTTAGTTGCAGTGTCGGGTACGTATGTTGCGTTCCGAATGTATGGCAATGACCAGCAGGTAGCATCCGATAAGGCAATTTCCGATCGGTTCGGCTCACTTTATGATACCTGGAAAAATAAATATAGTGTTGATGAAGTTTACGAAACAGTGGTGATCAATCCTGTCGTTAATGTATCAGAAAAGGTCCTGGCTGTGTTTGATATGAAGATCGTAGATGGAGTTGTAAACGCAGTTGCGGGTACCGTTAGACTGGTTGGTAGTCTTGTAAGGTATATTCAAACGGGTGTTATCAGCAGCTATGCTCTATTCTTCGTTTTGGGTGTGATCCTTGTAATGTCAATGTTATTGTTTTAAACGGGTAACAACAGATTATGGAGTTTCTTTTAAACATCGTTATTTATTTTCCGCTGCTCGGCGTGCTCGCCATCCTCTTAATGAAGGATGGACCCGCCGTAAAGTGGACATCATTGCTGGCCACATCGGCTACATTCTTGCTGTCACTGCCATTGCTGTTCAATTTTGATACTGCCGGCTCAGCAGTTCCTCAGTTTGTAACAGAAGGGGCACCCATTCTCGAAACCATGGATGTAAAGTACCTTGTGGGTCTCGATGGCCTGAGCTTGCTCCTGTTTATGCTAACTACGCTTATGGGGCCAATCGTAATGTTATCGTCTTGGGACTCGGTTACTAAAAGTCTGAAGGGTTATTACGCCATGCTTCTCATTCTGCAAACAGCGTCGCTGGGTACGTTCGCTGCGCTTGATCTCGTGGTATTCTATGTGTTTTTTGAGCTGTCACTGATCCCCATGTACTTCCTGATTGGCATCTGGGGCGGAAGCGGCCGAATCCAGGCAACAGTTAAGTTTTTTGTTTATACACTGGTGGGATCTCTCATCATGCTGGTTGCCCTGCTTTATCTCGGGTATCATGCAGGGGCGGCAACCGGAGTTTATGAGTTTACAGCCGACTGGAGGTTTATATCAGGTCCCGGGTACACAATCGGCCTGGTGGAGCAAACCTACATGTTCCTTGCATTCGCACTCGCGTTCTGCATCAAGGTTCCGCTGTTTCCGTTTCATACATGGCTGCCGTATGCTCACACCGAAGCTCCTACAGCCGGCTCCGTAGTGCTTGCCGCCATCATGTTGAAGCTCGGTACCTACGGACTTCTCAGAATTTGCATGCCGGTATTTCCTAATGCGTTTATGGAATTCGCGCCATGGATGGCCGGACTGGCAGTGATTGGAATTATTTACGGTGCTCTGGTCGCGATGGTGCAGAAAGATGTCAAAAAGCTTGTGGCTTATTCATCTGTGAGTCACCTTGGCTTTGTTGTTCTTGGAATATTTGCTTTCAATACAATTGCCGTTCAGGGAGCTATTATCCAGATGATAAATCATGGACTTTCTACAGGCGCACTTTTCCTTATTGTCGGAATGATTTACGATCGCCGTCATACGCGTATGATTGAAGATTTTGGCGGTATTGCCAAATCAGTTCCCGTACTTGCTGTCATGTTTATGATTGCAACTCTTGCATCTATCGGTCTGCCGGGGCTAAACGGTTTTATTGGTGAGTTTTTCATATTGCTTGGATCGTACAATTCCGTTCTCTATGATAATATTACATTTGCGGTACTTGCGGCAACAGGTGTAATCCTTGCGGCAGTTTACATGCTCTGGATGTATCAGCGGGTGATGTTTGGACCGCTTGAGAAAGAAGAAAACAAGGCCATGCTCGATCTCAACGCCAGAGAAGTAGGTCTGCTGGTGCCCCTTGTTATATTTATGATCTGGATTGGTATACGCCCGGTAGACTTTACGGTTTATTCAGAAGGATGGACAGAAAGCTTTATAACTGCAACGGAAAGTAAAAGTGTAGCTGTGCTTGAGCAGACACGGTTTAACGAACTGCCTGACTGGACAGCTGCAATCTACGGTGTCGAAGAAACAGAATTAGAAACTCAATTTGTAATCAAAGACTAATCATTATGGATCCTTTAACAAACAAAGAATTAAAGAACGAACTTACAAAACTTAACGGTTGGAAATCAAAAGGAGACAAAATAAAGCGTGATTTTGAATTTAACGATTTCAAAACGGCGCTTTCGTTCATTGTAAGGGTAGGGTTTGATGCAGAAGATCAGGGCCATCACCCCGAACTGTTTAACGTGTACAATTCCGTCTCAATTAGCCTCAGTACACACGATGCAGACGGAAAAGTCACAGAAAAAGATATTAACCTGGCGAAAGCTATAGACGCGATTTACAAAACGTTTTAGAATGAACTATCTACACGACCTACAGGCTTTTTTACCCGGAATTATTGTTGCCATAACCGGTCTTGCAGCGCTAATGCTGGATGCATTTAAGGTTAAAGCAGACACGTCTCATGCGATATCCATCCTGGGACTTGTTGGTGCCCTCACTGCGGCAATTTTTGCACTGACGGGAGCCGGCGGCGAAGCGTTCAGCGGTATGATTGCCTACGGGGGAGTTGCGGCGTTCGGTTCAGCCATCGTTCTGATAGGGGCATTGTTCTCGGTGGTCATTTGCAGGGACTACCTAGACGACCACGATTTACACACAGGAGACGTGTATGCCATGATATTGTTTGCAACAGTGGGTATGCTGGCTTTGGCCTCATCGAATGATCTGATCTCTTTTTTCCTCGGCCTTGAAACCATGTCCATCTGTCTTTACGTAATGGCCGGAATGATGAAAAGTGAGAAAACCGGTGCAGAGGCAGCTCTCAAATATTTCTTGTTAGGTGCGTTTTCAACCGGGTTTTTACTTTATGGAATTGCGCTCATTTACGGAGCTACCGGGCAAACCGGCTTTCCTGAAATTGCAGCAACAGCTGAACCCACGCTACTATTTTTTGGCGGATCAGCTTTGCTTCTCATAGGAATATTTTTCAAACTCGGGGCGGTTCCGTTTCACATGTGGACCCCCGATGTGTATCAGGGCACACCCACTCCCCTGACCGGATTTATGGCTACAGCGGCGAAGTCTGCGACGTTTGTGGCATTTATTTTGGTGCTAACGCGAATGCTGCCGGCGTCGGAAGCGGGTGACTGGACGAACGTGATACAGGTAGTCGCTATTCTTACAATGATAGTCGGTAACTTGATTGCCCTGGTTCAGGATAATGTCAAGCGGATGCTTGCCTACTCAAGTATTGCTCATGCCGGCTACCTGCTGGTTGGGCTTGCGGCAGGAACTGCGGCAGGGTACTCAGGAGTGCTTTACTATCTCTTTGCCTATACGGTAATGAACGTTGGGGCGTTTGGCGTCATAGCCTATTATGAGCGAAATCACGGACTCGATTTTACGTCGATTGAAAGCTATGCCGGACTTGGATTTAAAGTACCTATCATGGGTGTAATGCTGTCCATTTTCCTCTTTTCACTTGCAGGCATACCGCCCTTTGTCGGGTTTATAGGAAAGTACTATGTATTTGCTGCGGCTGTAAACGCAGGTCTTGTCCCGCTTGCCATAGTTGGTGTTTTAGCCAGTGCGGCAAGCGTCTACTATTATCTGCGTGTGATGGTATATCTCTATTTTAAGGAGTCGCACAAAGATCTGCCGATGATTGCTCCAGGAAATCTGTTCAAGGGCACACTGGCTGTATTAGCCGTTCTTACAATCTATTACGGCGTGGAACCGGTACTTCCTTTTTCCGGTTTGATTGAGTTGATCTCCTCCTACTACATAGTCTGATGTAATTACGTATGTATCAAATCAATACCACAGCGTTCAGTCAGTCACACCGGACGCTTTTTTGTGTGAGATTATGGACTTTTCTGCGATTGTATCACAAGAGATCTTTCCTTATATTTTGTAGCTCTGTTGCCGGCGAAACGTACGGCAGCTGTTTCCAATAACGGAAAACAACCAAAGAAAAGATGAGTACAGATGAAAAAAGAATTTTATGAAATGACGTACATCCTGAACCCTGTTCTGGATGACGAGAAGTTTAAAGAGCTCGTGGATTACGTTAATAAGCTAATCGAAGATAACGATGGTGATTTAGTTGAAGTGGATGAATGGGGAACACGGCAACTCGCCTATCCCATCGAAAAGAAAAACTCCGGCTATTACGTGAACCTCTATTTTGAAGCTCCTAAAACAGCGATTGAACCGCTTGAGCGAAATATGAGAATTAACGACGACATCACGCGGTACTTAACACTTAAGTACGACGCAAAAATGAAGCGTCACTATGACCTCAAGAAGAAAGGCGATCTACCGGTCATTTTCGACGATGTTGAAGAAGGCGATAATAGCGACGAAGACTAACCACTTAAAAATCCACGATTATGATTAACAATCCATCGCACCCGAAGAAAGGACATTTAAAAAATAAAGAGTGCAAATTCACAAAAGCTGGTATCGAATATATCGATTATAAAGATACCGAAACACTGCTTCGATTTATCAACGACCAGGGAAAAATTTTACCCCGTCGTGTAACCGGAAACAGCGCGCGACACCAGCGTCAGTTTTCAACTGCGGTAAAACGTGCACGATTTATGGCAATGATTCCCTACGTAACTGAAAACTTAAGATAAACCGGAGTAAACTGATGAAATTGATTTTAAAAGAAGATGTCGAAAAGCTGGGCTCTACCGGTGATCTGGTTGATGTGAAACCCGGATACGGACGGAACTACCTGATTCCTCAGGCAAAAGCTGTTATGGCAACACCCGGCGCAATTAAAGAGTACGAAGCCCTTCAGCGTCAGGCTGAACTGCGTGCTGAACTTACTGTTGAAAAAGCGAAAGAGCTTGCACAGAAACTCGGAGCTACATCCGTTACGATATCAGCTTCTGTTGGAGAAGATGATAAGATTCACGGTACGGTAACCAACATTGATGTGGCCAGCGCACTCGAAGAGCGTGACATCCTGATTGACCGACGAAAAATTTCAATCGACCAGGATATTAAAACACTTGGCGAGTATACGGCTACGATCGATCTGCTAGGCGACTTGAATCCACAGATTAAAATCTGGGTAGTAAAAGACGAGGATAGCGAGTCGTAACAGACTTCAAATTCTTACTAATAAGTATGACTATCAAGGCGGCTCTAAAAAGCCGCCTTTTTTATTTTATTTTGAGATTTTTGAAATCAGCTCATATTGTATCTTGTGATTCCGGAGCGATCCCTATGCGTTGATTTAATCAGTTTGCCCTATTTGTAAAGTTACCAACATAACAACTCTCCTGTTATTTCTCACAGTTTGGGCGATGACCTGTACGCCTGTTTATTCACAGATCGACAGTCTTCAAACACAGCAGGTAGAGCTTACGTCGGCAGATACGACATTATATCTGGGTTTTCTGATTGATCAAGAGTCGGTTGCCATCTACCGTAACGATGTTGGTATGAACAGAGAGTGGTGGAGTTTTGATGCGCCATCAGGAGCGTTGACCGTATCCATTCCGGAAAACAGTGTAGGTGAGTGGCGAACCTTTACGGTTTCGTACCGAACACCAGCTCTTGAAATAGGCAGGGTATTCAGGCGCAGGGTATTTTCTGAAGTTTCAGATTCTACATTAAGCGATTCAGCTGAAACCGAAAATGTTCGCAGAGAGATACGGTCAGGGGATGATCTGTTTGGGGAATCGAACCTGAATCAAAGCGGAAGTTTAACCCGCGGATTTACCGTAGGAAATCGCCAGGATTTGGCACTGGACAGCGGCCTGAAGCTTGATTTGAATGGAAATATCACCGACGACATCACTATTCAGGCATCCCTGACCGATCGTTCAACGCCCATTCAGCCTGACGGGGCCACCCAGAATATCCGTGAATTCGACAGAGTGTTCATCGAGCTAAATGCGCCAATTGGTCAACTTCAGCTGGGCGATGTAGACATTTCATACGATGAAAGCCGGTTTGCCCGCATCAACCGTAGAGTGCAGGGTGCCGTGGGAGATGCAGATACGCCATATGGCCGGTTTGGCGGCGGCGCGTCCGTTAGCAGGGGTCAATTCAGGACGCAATCGTTCGACGGCCTTGAAGGAGTGCAGGGGCCTTATCGGCTATCCGGGGCTGAGAATGAATCATTCATTATTGTGATCGCAGGATCGGAACAGGTATTCGTGAACGGATCACGCGTAAACCGCGGGGCCGAAAATGAATATATTGTCGACTATGGGCTCGGAGAGATCACCTTTACAAACAATTTGGTTGTGACCGACGAGACGAGGATCGTGGTGGAGTTCCAGTACATTACGCAAAACTTTACCCGTACTTTGTTTACTGCCCGGGGCAGGGAAGAGGGAATGTTTGACGGAAAGTTCAGTATAGGCACCACTTACATCCGGGAGGCCGATAATAAAAATCCCAATACACAGCTGAATCTTGCGGATGAAGATATAGCACAACTACGTGGGCTTGGCAATGATGTGGACGACCTGTTCGTGAGTGGCGCGGATTCCGTCGGTTTTCAGGAAGATGCAGACTTTACCCTGTATGCAAAAGTTGATACAACACTAAACGGGGAGACGCTTGAGATTTTCAAAAGTTTGCCCGGTAATCCACAATCTGTGTTTCGGGTTCGGTTTACAAATCAGGGAGTGGGACAGGGATCATACCGACGAGTTGGCGGTGCCTTGAACGGAATCTTGTATGAGTGGGTGGGACCCGGAGCCGGCCGCTACGAGCCCGTCATTCGGCTGCAAGCACCGGTCAGCCATCAAATGCTCTCCCTGGATTCCAGACTAAAACTCAGTCAATATGTGTCATTACAGGCGGAATGGGCCATCAGCGAATACGACCCAAATCGGTTCTCTTCCATAGGCAACGCTAATAATACCGATATGGCGCTCAATGGACTGCTGGAGCTCTCAGAGATTGAAACGGGAATCGGAACTCTTCAGGCCGGAGCTGAACAGACCTATATCGGTAAGAAATTTGAGTTTTTTGACCGGCCAAGAGAGATTGAGTTTGATCGGCGCTGGAATATCGTCCGGGCGGTAGACAGCGCAGAAGAAGAGTTTCAAACCACAGGATTTATAAATTTTACCGGCGAATCGGGATCGGCTGTAAAAATTAATGCCGGACGTCTTTCCCGTGAGCTGTTCAAAGGGTACAGAGGAGAGATTTCTGCATCACAGCAGGAGCAGGCACTTCCCGGAATATCAACCCTGACAAGCTATGTGGAGAGCAGAGACGGGCGCCTCGAACAGGATGGAAGCTGGATACGGCATCGGGGGGATGCCACTAAAACGATCACTGTTGGCGGTGTGGAGCTCATACCCGGTATCAACTGGGATACTGAACAACGGTTGCAACGTTCGTTTTCAGATAGCCTTCTTCCGCAGTCCCTTCAGTTTTATGAGGTAAATCCCGGGCTGCGAATGAATATCGGAAGCCTGACGCTTAACGGAGGTATTGGATATCGGGCGAATCAGAGGCCACTGAACAATTCTCTGACCGACGAGTCTGTCAGCAGGTCGCAGCGGCTTGGGATGCAGTACCGGCCATCGGTAAAATTCAGTACATCAAACAAAATCCAGTTTCGCCAAAAGCGGACAAATGATCAGTTTTTGGGTGAATCACTTTCTCCTGAGAGCAAAGGCGTGCTGAT